>OFHM01001251.1_pt1 | contig 17234 bp, 22 predicted proteins | sample 1521311 | NCBI WGS metagenome assembly OFHM01 (sample SAMEA3504083, study PRJEB24116) | mouse gut metagenome | biome: mouse gut; feature: mouse-associated habitat; material: faeces | place: Denmark | collected 2011 | reverse complement strand
AGGGGATAATAACAAATCCACCGCCGAACGTACAGGCGCTCAACTGAAAAGTCGATAAAAATAACTTGATGAATATTTTTTGTTTCAATGTGCTTCCCTCCTTATGTGCATAAGTATATCACTTGCTTTTCGATATGGGAAATAAAATAAAATCATAAAACAACCATACCGCCGCTGGTGCTGCGATTCTTGAAAAGTGAGGCGTATTGCGGAAAGCAGATGACACTTTTGACAACAGAAAGATATGAAACGACTGGCCGGGGCGCGGTCAATTTGTCTGGACGCTTATGGAACAGATAACATTCCAGTGTAATGGACGTGGAAAATCTGGATGCCGGGCAAGAGTTTAGCGAACTGCCTTCTGATGAATAAGTGCATGGAGTACGCCATCCCCAAAGCACTTATTCATGCCACAGAACATTTTACAGGAAAAAGCGGATGCTTTGAGATCTTAAGCTTCTTTTACTGTACCAGAGCACCCAGCTTTTCCAAAAATGACTGATAGAATGCCCGTTCCTTCATCTGCTGCCGCTGCACATCTATACTGTTTAAATTCGCCGTAGAACGCGGGTGGTCTAAATCATACAGCGCCTGCTCTGTCACCCTGATTGCCGACTGCACCGTGCTTCCGAGCAGATCATTTGAATCGCTGATTCCTTTCATCCATTTATCTGCCCTCTGTACCATCATCTTCGAAATATGCGTCAGCATACCGTTCCCGGACATTCCAAGCCCGTTCACACCTGCTTCTTTAGCTGCATCCATCCACGCCTGCTTCACCTCCTCCGGCGCGTGGGCGCCGACTGATGCAAAGGCTTTCTCCTCGGAATTATTTCTCTCTTCCGCGGCCTTCTCTGCCACAGTTTCTTTGAATGACAAAGTTTCTGAGACCGCACTCTGATCTGCTTTCTTTGTTCCGTACCATGCCGGACTTCCCATCGCTCCTATTCCATTAACGCTCATTTCCAAATGTCCTCCATTATTTTTATTTATGCGCTGCCGTCATTTATTTTATCGGCAGATTTTTAAGTAGTTTGGGATACATGGAACGAAAAGCATATAAAATGGAATGAAAAACCTTCATCCTTTTCTTCAACATAAGGCAGGCATAAACCTGGCAAACAGATATAACCCCTCTGAACCCGCATCGACTTCATGCGGCACACCAGCCTGCATGATAGATATTGTACCGGGTTCATATGGAATGGTGCTGCCTGCATTTACACACTTTCCGCTGCCCTTTATCACTTCATGCGTTTCCAACTGCGTTTCATGGATATGGTTACCAATACTGCACCCCAGAGCAATCCGCACCAAATGGTAACTGAACTTCCCGTCTGTGTCCTTTGCCGTGATGATGTGCTTTAGCTCCACATCTTCAAATGCCGGATGCTTTGACCATTCAATTTCTGCAAAGCCAGCCTCCTTTTCCGGCAAAACTAATTTTCCATTGTTAAACAATTCAAATGTATCCATTCTGCACCTCCGATAAAATATGTTATCTGTCTTACGTTTCAATCATATTCCCCGGAAACAATCATGTCTTGTAAAAAATTGCCCTATGTACTCTGCCTTATCAGTTTTTTAGAATGGATATATTCTGATGGGGATATCCCGACGATCCTCTGGAACGCCTTGTCAAAATGGCTCTGATCATAAAATCCCATTTCCACAGCAATCCTGCTGACTGTCTTTTCCTCATCCAGCAGCCCTTGTGATTTTCGTATTCGGTTCTGGATACAGAACTGATGCGGTGTCATCCCGATACTGCTTTTAAATTTCCTTATGAGATAATATTTGCTGACAAAAATATCCGCCGCCAATGTTTCTATAAGCAGCTCCTGTTCCGGGTGGCTGGTGATTTTATCAGTCAGAATTTTTATGTCAGCATCCATGTCTTTTGATCCGTTATCCCGAAGACGGTAAACTTCCTTCACAGAAATCAGAAATTTCTCCCCCTGCTCTTTTCCAAAAATTCCCTGCCCCATTGCCTCCATTAACAACTCCTGCACAATACCCTCTGCTGTTTCTGAATCTGTCTCCTCAATAAAAGCAGTTCCTACACACATAGACAGCAGACACGCATCCCTCCCCTGACGCACGGAATGTACAGCATAAGGCGGAATGGTAAACACATCGCCTCTGCGGTACTCCACTTCTCCGTTTTCCAAGCAAACTGTCACCGTTCCCTGCGTGACCACTGATATGACATAATGCCCTACATGGTTATGGAGATCAAAATACTTATCAATATTCTCTGACACCACAAATTCGATTGGATACTTATCGCATTGATAATAGCGCATACTTCTTATACTCCTGCCGGTTCTTATTGTTCTTTAACAAATCTTTGAGTTATTCCAAATCTCATCATTTAATCGACAAACCCAAATCGTATGCTTCCTTCAGTGCCGCATTTCCTTTGATATCCCCTTTATCCTTAACTCCCCTCACAAGCACCATACCCGCATCTTCCAAATGGAAGAAATTAAGCACAAGCTGATATTGCAATTTTATTGCATCAAACAATTCTGGCAGTTCTGCCGCCCCAACCAGAAGTAAAGCAAGTTTTTTGATTGAAAACTCATTTCTCATAGGCGTATGCAGTCTGTCAATTACCGCTTTTAGTTCTGCACTAATGCCATAAAAATATACCGGCGATGCCACCACCACCATATCAGCCACTTTCAACTTTTCATATATCCCATCCATGTCATCATTTTGAAAGCACTTATTCCCCTCCCTCATAAAACATGAATTACAGCCAATACATGGATTGACCTTGTAATCGACAACAGATACAATATCCACAGAATTATTTTCACGGGCTCCTTCTGCAAATGCCTGCGCAAGCAAGTCTGTATTGCCGCCTTTTCTCATGCTCCCAACCAAAATAACAATATTGCTCATTGACTATCCAGCCTCCATATCCTTCTATTTGATTCTTGTGTTCTTTCTATTACTTCGGCAGAAAACCGTTTCCGCTAAAGCAAAAACATCCTCAGAATTATACCATAAAAATTTTCTATTTTTCACCCGATGGCACGAAATGACTATTTTTCGGGAGTGGAAAGCAAAAAAGAGCCGTCATCCAGCCCTTTTTACTATTTCATTCAATTTTTGCCGCTTTGCCCATATACAAACACGGAAACTCTGCATACTATCACGGAAACCCTTATATTATCACAAAAACTCCCAACCTGTTTCCGTGATCGTACAGACAGTTTCCGTGTTCGTATATGGGTTTTGCCTGCGAGTATTGACTTTTGCGTGATAGTATAGAGTTTTGCCTGTTTGTATCCGAGTTTCCGTGATAATAACCGACTTTTGCCTACGAGTATATACTATCAAGCAAAAGAACCTCAGAACAACTGTTTGCACCCTCGCTAATGTAAAAATGCCCCTAAAAGCACACGGAAATAATGTAAAATTGAAACCTATGTAGTGCCGAAAGTGCCGTGTTTACGGGCTTTTTTGGCTTTCCGTGTCCGTATCTGCCGGAAACTAAGACACCCTGACAGGATTCGATAATATTCTCCATATTTCAACAGCATTTTCAGACAAATTATTCTCACCCAAGAGGCTTTATCATATACTTTTGAAACTTCTCCGGCACTTCAAAGTTCTTTAGATGTTCATAGCCAACCAGTTCTTTATTTCCGCTTGAATCAACACGATAAACCAGTTCGTCATATCCTAAAGGATTATGCGCCCCTACCTGTGGGGTGACACCGAATTTTACGGAAATAAATCCCGGCTCTTTCTTCTCAATATCCACAATCGCTATTTCATAATCGTAAACTGCAATTTCTCCCGAATAATATTCTGAATAGAAATTCGTAACCACATTGGTGATGTCCTCAATAAATAATGCTATGACCAGTTCATCAGTAATTTCTTCCTTTGTTGCAGCATCCATATTGAATGTCTCTATGGTCGAATTCCCATTCCTATTAAAAATATTGAACAACAGAAATGCCAGTAAAATTAGCAGACAGGCAGTTATAAACCTATACTTTTTCATAAGGCTCCATGCTTTTTATTACTATATCTACACCACACCTATCTTCAATATTCCATTAACATCTACAGCATACTAACACGCAAAACCCCATATTATCACGGAAACTCATATACAAACACGAATACTCCGGGCAGTTTCCGTGTTTGTATCATATCCCCCGTTTATCGACAGCATTTTCCGTCAAACTAATACGCCTTTCAGCCAAAACCGACAATACCCTACACCCTTTTACCTTTCCGCTTTATACTATCACGGAAATCCCTGACTTTTGCGTGAAAGTATACTTTTGCCTGATAGTACGATTTTTGCCCCTATCGCCATCCTATCAGCGGCATCCAAAAACAAAAAAATTGGGGTTCACCACCCACCGTGATAAACCCCACCAAACCTCAAAATCCCTTAATTTTAAGCCATTCTTCCATACTTTCGCCTGCGAGTACCCAAATTCCTATGGCATCAATTCAAGATAGCCGCCTGCGCGGTATATGGCAGTCAGTGAGACACTGTATACCGTTTATTTATTCTACAATATGAGAACCATTCCCTATTGCGTTATTTTATCTCATTTAGCGTACCTCCTGAAGCCTTGCCGCTTCAATTTCACGCTGAAATGCTCTTCCTGCTTTATTGTAGTAATCCATTCGTTCCTCGTCTGTCATATGCTTTGTCACTTCATAATTATATTCTCTTAACTTATGAATATCTTCTATAGTAAAATCGGGACTCAAAACAGGTTTTTCCATCATTGCCCCTTTCCACAGACTTAGCACACGCTCCTGAAACTTTTCCTTGTTTTCCACAATCTCATAAGGTTCGTATTCTCCATACGCACTGGGGCGACTAATTGTCACCAACTGCACACCGTTTGCTCCTATCTGCTTTTGTAGCTTTTCGGTAAAATCCGCCAATGCTTTGCCATGTCTGGTCTTTACTGCAATACAGCCTTTTTTATCAAATTCTTTCGCTATGAGATAACACATAACTTAGCACCTCCTCAAACTGTTGCTCGCTTAATATTTTACCATTCTCATACTCACTTCGCAATATTCTTCCTACAGAATCAGGATATTCCCTTTTATAGAGATATTTATGCAGCCAGTTATTCAACTGCCTGTCATAATAAGTATTTGCCTGAATTTCTATCGGGTAACAGGAATGATCCGGTTGAAAATAAATATGCACCCCTCGATAACCATCATCATTCGCCTTTCCATGACTCATATCGACAACCCGTACTTCTTCTGGAATTTCTCCCTCCAACAGATTCTTATAGCTGTCCGTCAACATACGAAATCCTAAAATATCATTAAATACCTTTTCTACTCGCATATCAGGGTAAAATTTATTGTATTTCCGTATGCATGAATCCTCACTTTTAATACGATAATCCAAATCGACAAGATCAAGAATATCGGCCTCCTGATAAAATCTTATCATCTCAAAGATTTCTTTAAACAAATCTTTCTTGTCAAATTTCCGCAAACTATTAACAAGACTTCTTCCCATTTTACTTTTGTAAGACAATTCACGAAGAATTTGAACAGATAACCCATTTTTCTCTAATTCTCTTAGCAAACAATATCCTCCAAATACTCTAAATATCTTATTGCTGACAACTTTTTTCCCACTTGTTCTTTGCTCGCTGTCTTGCTTACAGCTAATCATAACATTAGAAATTATATCCTGCAATAAAAATTTATCAAAAAGAGCTGTTCCACATAGAACAGCCCTCAAATCATACGTCTACATTATTAAAGTTTTTCCAGAAGAACCACCTTTTTCTGATTAAACTCGTCCTCAGTGATAATACCGCTATCTTTCAATGCCGCCAGTTTCTCAATCTGCTTCAATACATCATCCCCACCGAAAGCATTGTTGGAGTTGCTATTTTCAGTCCCCTTAAATTGCTTCATAATTCCTTTTGTGCGAAGCAAATCAAGCATTTCCAAACACACTTTCGCCTGCCCCATTACGGTAAAACCTGTAAGCATCTCATTCCTGACAACAAACTCGTCCCCTGCTTCATCCAGATATTTAATTTCTATTACGTTTTTCTGCCTGAGATCACTGTTATCACCGCCACTGCTTAAAAGCATTTCCGTATTGCTGATTGTTCTCTCCACAATCTCCAGTGAAACAACTCTGTTATACGGAATTTCAAACCCTGTAAACCAGTTTTCACTTTGAGATGTTGCCAAAAAGCTGAATCTGTCAGGCATAATATCAAGTACTATGTAGGGGCTTTTCTTCTTTTCCAACTGAAAATTCGGGTGACCGCCTTTATATGTCACCTCATAGCGAATCAGACCTCCCTCCTGAGGAAGTTTGCTCTGTTTCGACTGCTCCATCTTTTCATTTACCATTGTTCTGGTCTGGTCTATCCCCGTTTTGGCTGCTTCTGTTGCCTTTCCTGCTAATTCTTTCGCCTTTCCCAATGCTCCTGATAAGGATTCTTTTCCAAATAAAGCCATCTTTCTTCTACCTCCCAATTTTCATTGTTCAAATATCTACCTCGTTTTATCTATCTTTTACCCAACTATGCGGCTTCGGCATACCCGCCTTATTCTTCCCCTTTTTGGTGCATACTCCCGGTGATGGTCTGCCGCACTTTTTATTTACAGTGAGTCTTCTTCCACAGTAGCTACATACCCACCTCTGCATTTCAACATCCATAATTCCTCATGCGCCTTTCTTGTCACTCTTTATCTTTATTGGAAAACAAAAACACAAACAGTTTGTAACCCAGTACTCCCAATACCCCTAATACTGACACGATGGATATATAGATTGCCACATCAATTATGTAATGTGCTATCCATCCCAAAACCGCAATACCCAACAGAAAAATAATTACTCTTGTTGTTAAACTCATGTTTTTCATATTGATTTTCCTTTCTCTTCGCCGTTTTTATATCATTGATATTTTTTCATTTGTTTTTATATTGATAAACATTTATATACAGTTCTTCTCCGATTTTCTATTGAGTATATCATACTTCTTTCTATTTTGCAATATTATACTTTGCATTTGCAAATAAATCCATTGTTTATGCACACAATAATCTACAATATACTTTTATTTGGAAAGGAAATCATATGGATAAAAAGGTAAAGTATTCAGATAAATATATACGCATTGGACTTAACATTGCCTATTATAGAAAACTGCGCGGTATGACTCAGCTACAATTAGCAGAAGCCGTCAACATCAGCAGAACACACATGAGTAACATTGAGGCTCCCAATATCCCAACTTCGGTATCTCTGGATACACTCTTTGAAATAGCCGAGGTTTTGGATGTTGATATTACCTCTTTATTTGACATAAAAAAATAAGTACTTATCTTCAAAACAACAGATACCACGAAAAAAACTCCCACATGGTATCTGCCTTTTTTTTAATAGAATCTCCTGTCTGTTCCCTCACTCTTTCAGTACCACCAGCTTATTCGGATAACATTCTACGCGAACGCTGCAGCCAATCTCAAAGCCGCACTGCTCCACCCAGTTCCCCTGTATGATGAACTGCGGCACATTTTTCCCGCTGTTAATTGTAGTGGAATAAGCTTTTATCCTGTGAATGCTTCTCCTACCGTCTGCCGCTTCATTGACTACGGTTCCGTCAGTCCGAAAATTCTCCATGACCTGAAACATTCTGGAAAGTATGATGTCCTTTCCATAATTACAGGGTTCCATAAAATCATAGTCCTGTTTTATCCCCTCCCGCTCCCGAATCTCTTCAAACAGGATATGCCTGTTCTTATGCAAAAAGCCAGACAGCATCCAGAGATTGTTGAGACCATAGAGCGTATCTGCCACGGAGTAAAATTCTCTGACCGGCAGGCTGGTATCTGAATAATAGCCGGAAAACTCTTTTTCTCCCGCCATCATCAGAAAACGCACTTTCTCCATAAATTCCCTCTGCTCCATCACAGAGTGAAGCCTTGTGTATTCCTTCAAAATATACTGGTTCAGTTCACGGCTCATGCTCCGTTCCCTCCTGTTCCTTTTTCTATGCTCCCTGATATATCATCTCAAAGGGCAGGTAATTACTTTTTCTTTTTCCACGGCTCCGCTGCACGGTTGATCTTATCTGATTTCGTATGTTTCCCGGTTTTTGCGATTTCGTACACCGTTGTCATACTGGTAAATCCCAGTATAAATAATAAGATATTTGCTGCCATAGTCTCACCTCCTAAAACCCATACTCCAAAAACAACTCTGTCGCCACAATCACTGCCCCTGCGGTCAGCATACCAAAAATGAAATACTGCATTTCTTCTTCCTCCTGTCTTTCTCTCTGTCAGACGGCAGAATACCGCCTGTATAAACTTTCTTCGTTACCTGCAGACGGCAATACCGCCACCTGTGAAAGCCCTCTTACACCGCCTCTGCAGTTTCCGGATAAATCAGCACAAGCGAATCATCTGATGATAACAGGTATAATTCTTCCCGCCATTGTATCGTGCTGCCAGCCGTACCTTCTATTGTGTTGGAATATTCAGCTAAGTCCTTATCAAGACGGTAGAACTCCATAATCTTTGAGATATGATTTTCATAAGTCTGTATATCTCCAAAGAACAGGATATAGCCGCCCATATCAAACGCACCGCGACTGCCGCCATATGCTCCGTCAAGTATGTCTGTCAGTTCTTCCATACGGCGCATCACGTTCTGGTTGGTCTGTTCCGATTCCAGAAAATCTTTGATGATCTCCATATCCAGTTTATTTTTTATCCGCTGATACATCCCGCTTCACCCCCTTTCTCTTTTTGCCGATTTCTGCAGAAGCTTTTTCATCATTCTCACCAGAAACAGCCACTTTTCTTTCGCTCAAAGCTTTCTCACCATTCGCCGCAGGAACAGTTACTTTACTGTCACCAGAAACTGCTTCATCATTCTCAGCAGAAGCCGTCTCTTTCCTTACAACAGAGATTTCTTCGCTGTTCTCCATAGAACCCGCTTCATTCTCTTCTTTTGAAACTTTCTTACTGCTTCTGGCAGAAGCCTTTTTCTCTGTGCTTTCCAGTTCATTCAGTACCTTCTCCAGAGGAAACGGCTGTAAACTCCATACATCTTTGGAATATCTGAGTCCTAAATATAAAGGATGCACACCGTTGGCTTTCAAATTATTTGTCACAATGCACTTTACCTGTTTCGCCAGCCCTTTGTCCTTTATCATGGTGAGAAGGTCTGTTTTTGCCTGTATGGTCTGCCTGTGGCTGATGAGCGTATTCCCCCATGCAATCACAATGTCATAGCCTCCGATATCCTGTTCTTCCAAAATCTCTTCAATATAAGACAAATTGTTGTCGTCCTCCGATAACTGGCTCACTGTCGGCTTCTCTGAAAATACTTTGGAATAAAGGTTCACGATTCGAACCTCGCCCCAGCCTAACTCCTGCACATGGTTCATCAGGTGCATAGTAGATACATCCATATTGCCGCACTGATCGGCGGTGAGCGTGGGGTACAGCTCTATGACTAAAGCTTTCTTCCCTTTCTCTGCCCATTTCCTGCGTATCTCATAGGTGTTTATGCCGTCGTCAGAACCGACTGCGCTTATGTCCATACGAAATGTTTCTGTAACCATCTTCTTCTGTCCTTTCCGGCACAAAAACAGCGGCAACGCTCTCAAAATGCGTGCCGCCGTTTCCTGTGCCTCTATGTTCTTACTACTCCCTGCTATATCATTTTGTGATATAGACCTCAATGTTTAAATCTTTCCACTGATTCTTTCTGATAAAATTCCCGTACTGCTTCCTGTATGCCTTTGCTTCCTCAAAACTCAGACGGAATGTATCATAAAGAATGTAATCTTTTTCTGCAAATACCGCAGCCTCCTGTATATCGCTGTTCAGATACCATCTGTATATGCCCGCCTCTGTCGGAGTGACCCGTTCCACTAACGTATCAATCAGTTTATCGTCTATTTTTTTCCTGTTCAGGTCACAGGCATTTTCAAGCACCTCTGTAACCCTTGCAATCGTGCCGCTCACATCCTCTGTGCTTTCTTTTGTGTCCTGCTGTGCATAAATTTTCAGTTTTTCTTCAACCTCTGCCATGCGCTCCTGAAGCTGGCTCTGTTTCTCTGTAAACTGGCTTTCTTCAATCCTGTCGTCCAGACGCATATCCAGAAGCCGCTCCAACCTGCATTTCAGGCGGTCATGCTCTCTTCGAAGCCTGCCCTGTTCCGTACTGCCTTCCTGTTCCTGCACATAATCATCCGCAATGCTTCCGATCAGCACGGTCACTGTCTCTTTGGGATTGTTCCATATTCTGTGCAGAATGCTTTTCAGCATAAAATCAAGTTTCCACTCACAGACAGTCGGCACATCACAGTAGCCGGAAGCATCCAGTCCATTAGCAATTCGGTAACTTTTCTTTCGGTTATTGATCTGATTCCAACAGGTATATCCACAGCACTCCTCCCCTGACTGGTTGACTCTCCATTTATATTTATGGAAAGTCCTGCCGCATTCACAGGTAAGGACTCTGATCCAGCGGTCTTTTGAGCGCTTCTTTCCCGATATTCCCTGGTCCAGATGTGTCACTTTCTTTCCTTTCAGCCTCTGCACCCGGTTCCATGTTTCTTCCGGAATGATGGCAGGAAAATTGCCCTTAATATACTCGTACTGTGTACGGTCTTTCACAGCAACCCTTGTATGGTCCAGATAGCTTGTGGTGTGGGACTTATGGTAGCCGATATAACCTGCATAGGTCTTATTATCCAGAATGCGCAGAACCTTTGTTGCATCCCATTTGCACCCTGACCTTGCTGTTTCCCTGTGAAATGCCTGCATCTTTGCGGCAATAGCTTTTGCTCCCATTCCATCAAGATAGAAATCATAGATCATGCGTACCGTTTCTGCATCTTCCTCCACGATCTCATAAGTATTTTCACTGGACGTTTTCCCTCTTACGAGCCTGTAGCCGAGAATATTTCCATTCCCATACAGTACCCCCTTCTGCCGGGAAATGCTCTGCCCCGCAAGCACCCTGTCACTGATATGTCTGGATTCCTCCTGTGACATTGCGGACATAATTGTAAGCCTTAATTCCCCGTCATTTTCACAGGACCATATGTTATCATTATAGAAGAACACTTCCACTCCCATCTTTTTCAGTTCTCTTGTATAATTCAGGCTGTCTAACGTGTTGCGTGCAAACCTTGATACCTCCCTTGTGCAGATCAGGTCAAACATGCCTTTGGAAGCATCTTCTATCATCTTCATAAAACCCTGACGCTTTTTTGCCTGTGTCCCTGTGATCCCTCTGTCTACATATACATTTATCTTTTCCCAGTTTGGATGGTCTGACAAGATACTATCGTACCACTGCATCTGATTTTCCAGTGCGTTCATCTGTGCCTCATGCTGTGTGGATACTCTGCCATAGAAGCAGACGCGCACTTTATCGTTCTGTAATGTACGGTATTTATTGCTGACATTTCCATGCAGCATTTTCATTGTCAAATCGCCCATCTGCCTATGCTGCCTCCTTTCCTTTATATCGTTTTATGACCTTATCATAGGTCGGCTGGTTGATGACTTTACTGCATAACAACATTTTAAGCAGACGAACGCACAATGCGGTCTCCATCTGGATACTTTTATGCTGTTTTTCCTGCATATTCACTCCTTTCCTGCACCTGTCAGCCATCATAGATATAATATACATTTCTATATCTGCTTCAAACTGACTGACAGGGCAAAAATAATTATTTTAGGTTTCTTTGCGAAAGTTGCGGCAGTTCATCTTTGCCGCTTTGTTTATCAAGAATCTTCTTCTGTCGCAACTTTCGCTAACTTCTTCAAATTTTTTATTGTGATCTGTTTAAAGGTTCCTATATTTTTAACATGGTAGGTGATGCCGTATTCCGATTGAAGGTTGCTCTTCGTTTTATCCAGCCTGCTCCTTAAATGGTTCGCCGTTTTAGGGATCACGGTTGACGGCATACCGTTTTTATCTGCAATATCAAGAAGATCAATCAGTAATCCCGACATAGAGTTTACATATTTATTCCTGCCCTGCATCAGCTCTATGACACAGAGGGCAACCACATCCTCATCCAGTGTGCGCCGATTGATATTTTTCTGGTTCTCCCATAAAATATCAGATACCTCTTCCTCCGAAATGCCTAATACCCTCCCGACTTTCACACAGGCGACATGAAAATCTGCCATCCGGATTTTATTTCTGACCTGCACCTCTTCCATATCGTTCAGGGCTGCAGCCAAAACATTGAAGCAGGCTCCGAGCATTTTCGGTCTGTCTTTTTCAAATTCTGCCCACAATTCTTCCTCTGTCAGAACCTTATCAGGAGCAATCCTTTTTAAAGTGAGAATGACCGAACGGTCTAACAGGTCACTTTCTTTCGCAACCAACGAAACCCCGTTGACCGCAACAATCGCCTTTAAATCCAACACAATCTCATCTGCGTTGCGATATAATGCACGCTTTGAAAAGCTTCCCCCGGTAACTGCCACTGCAAGAATATCCGATATTTTACGGCTAAGGGACGATAAGTTATCAAATGTTACAAAGTAGCCGTTATAAAGCCTTACCTCCAGCCCGTCACTGCCTCTCGGAATGCCGCTTCCCAGTTCGCTTGACTTAGGGTCAATCAGTTCCTCCAGCTTTTTGAAGCTGCTGCTCTTGCTGGAACCCTTTTCGCCTGTAAGCACCAGAATGGGATGGTTGATCCTAAGCCCCCACAAAGAGGTCACAAGATACAGCGTGAGAAGCTTTATCTCCCTGTCAGAAGAGAGGTTGAAATGCTTCCTCATATAATCCAGTAATTTCTCCGGCTGAACCTTTAGATTCGGCTCTATCTGGTTGGCATAATTCGCTGCGTGACGGAATATGATGCCTGATGTCTTTTCTATCGAAACTTCTCCATCTTCAATCCATACAGCCGTACCCTCTTCCCTATTCAGTTCGTAGGCGTACTGATAGCTGTTGTTAAATACGCGTTTGCAGACTTCAACCTCTTCTGTCGTGTCTGTCCCGATGATCTCGATAATCTCGACTGCGCTCTGCACCTCCTGCACAGAAAGCACTTCGTTAAACTGGTTATAATAAAGCTTTTTCAGTTCTTTTCTAAATTCGTTGTCGTATAAAGGGTACACGGCGGTATTACCCTGTTGATTATCAGTCAGACAATAATACTCTCCCCTGTTGTCCCTCACAACTTTTAAAAAGCCTCCTGCGAGAAGTTCCTGCAGGTCTTTCTGCAAATCCTTAGCCATTGTCACTACTCCTTTCTTCGTTGAAACAATAATAAGACAGATCAAATATCATTTCTTTTACAAAAATCCTGTTGAAACATTCCACAGCTTTTACGCTTACCCGCATACCTTCCAGATATGACAGGTCTACTGTCCCATCCAGTCTGTAAATAGGAAGATTACGAAATTTGCTGTACATACGATCCGCTTTCATAGTACAGAATCGTCTCTGTACCGTTTTATTCCTGCGATAAAATGAGAAATAAATGGTTACAGTGTGTTTCTTTTTATCAAGTGTATAATCAATTATTGTTCCATGACGATATTTCATATCTTCGTTTGCCTCCTTTAAATTCTTTAAAATTGATATTCTTATTCATTTATCAAGGTGCAATGCTCAAAAAGTATTTATCATTAGCGGCTATCCCCGTTACTCTTCTGTATAATGTTCCTGATAATATTCTTCATCAAGCTGTATCTTTCCGACATATAATTTCCCGTCTTCTCCTTTGTTCAGCACAGCGATTACCCTTGTACCGGTCAGTTCGTCAAGTTCTGCTGAGTCGTCATCTTCTGAATAAATTCCCATTTCATAGCAGAATGCTGCAAACGCTGAATTTACCTCCCAGTCAATGTCAATCCTCTTCATAAACTCTATCTGAGGCTCTTTATCCAATACAACAAAGACACGAAATGCCTTGTTCTTTTCATCCATTTTGTATCTCGCGATTTCACCTTTGTATTCTTTGCCTGCCTTAACTTCGGGCTTCACAAACTTGATTTGCATTTAAATACCTTTCCGTTCTGCTGCGCGCTAAGCAGAACTTCTTATTCTAGCTCAAGCTAGTATTATATATATCGTAATTTGAACAAACGTATTACTTGGCAACTTTTTTGGCTAAATAGTTCTATTTTTTAACTATCGTTATATAATGTATAAATAGACATACTGGACTGCTTCAATGAGATTTCAAATTTTTTAATAATAATTTAGAAAAAAATGTCATTTCATCTGAATTTTATAAATATTTAATAAATTCATTATATTATTTTCATATTTAAAGGAGGAGTCAAAATGAACGAACAAATACCAAAAAAAGAAAAAAAGAATACTACCTATAAAATTATAGGCAGATCTTCAAATGATGAAATTAAAAAAAGGAGAGATATCTGCACTGATGTGCATAAAGCACATCCTAATTTATCAAAAAACAGACTTATTGACCAAATCAAAGTCGAATTGATAAGGCAGAATATCAAAATACCAACTGACCAGACTCTCAATTCAGATTTACTCGAATGCGGAATCAATTATAAAAATCTCAAGTCCATTTACTCAGGGCATACAGATTTTAAAAAATTGGGAGTTGAAATACATACTAAACTTCGGCAAATTCGAGTCGGTTATAATACTCGCAATATTATTTTATTTGACTACGAAAAAGACTCAACGAGGGACTATAATCCATTTGAAGAATCGGGGCTCAGATATGAAGATATTGTTGACTTTTTACCTAAACTATCCAAATCAGATTTAAGTCAAATATCACCCAACACATTGCTGCATTTAAGCATAATTCTCAAAGAAAAAGGACTCGGAGGATACATCGCAAATATCTTTGACAGTAATTCTGTTTCTCCAAAACCTTTTTTATACAGTGAAATACACGATTACTGCACAATAATTGTCTTTGAATATAAAAACTATGGTATAATAATGGATAGTGCATATGAAATAGTTAAAAATTTTATATGTTCGCCACTCCATAAACCCCATAAACCCCATAAAACCACAAAATAGCCAAAATATTTTCTACATTATTTTATTCTCACAACACAAAATAGCACTTTCTGTTGAAGCAGAAAGTGCTATTTTGCATTATATTTCATTAATCCAATTATAACGCTCGCTTTGGATAGACCACCGTAATCCCATAGTCATTCGTAGTTAGATACAGTTCCTCAAACCATTCCATTCCTCCATATCTACATATAACACTCTCCATCTCAGCCGTTCCATAGCAAAGACCATGCTCTTCTAACAACCTGTGATACAAAATTTCCGTATCATCCATATCTCTCTCCGACAACAGCAGAAGTACATAGCCCCCATCATCCTTATCTACATCCCGCTCCATTCCGTATTCTGCATCCAGAATTTCAGCGATATGCTCTACCGTCCTTATCACTTCCTGCGGTATTTTATATTTTTCCTGCATATCCAATAAATTCTGTATCTGTGCCACTCTCCATATTTTTTCTACCATACCTGTTATATCCCTCCCACCTGCAATTTCAAAATCCTGCATAAAAATCAGCATCATGCAAAATATCAGATAAAATTTATATCACCACTCTCCAGTGAATATCTATATACCCTTTCAGATAACACTGCTTCCTCAAAATCCAGTAATTCTTTTCTATTTCGGGAAAACTCCTGCAATTCCGACAGGTCGAACACATTATCTTCGGGAATAACAAGAACCTCATAAATACTGACTGGAACAATATAAAGAAAACTACTATATATTTCCTTTGCTAAGTCTCTTAATCTGCCTGTATCAAGGATTGCCGAATGATGCCCATTGCTCATTGCGAGTATCTCATAGCCTGATTCCTCCGCCGAGAACTCCACTCCTTTTACCATACAATCTTTCTTTGTATTCTCACTGGCAGTCTGAAGCAATTCCTCCTCACTGGCATCACACATTCCCTTTTGAATATTTACTGCAAGAGAAAAACACCTGTCTTCAGTACTCACCTCCAGAACAAGTACAGGCACTACAGCCATGTCAAGAAATGGGTAATAAACCAGATTATCTAAAAATCCATTATATCTCTCATACGGAACAAGCCGAAGATACACGTTTGCTTTCATTTTGTCAAAAGGAAAACCTTTTCTATCCAGTTTTTTATATCTGTCATACACAGTCCAAAGTCCCTGTAAAATATCATCTAAACCGCTTTTTCCATAGCCTGTGCCGGACGCTTCCACACATACCACTGGGGCAAACAGTGGGTTCTCTCCTATGATGATCTCAAAAATCTTCTGTCCGTCCGCCTTTGTCACTGCATGAATGATAACCCTTTCTTCTGTCTTTTCCTCTGCTGATTGTCGCAGTTGTTCTAAAAATACGCTTAACTCTGTTTGTCTGTCTGAATACATATGTGCTCCTTTCCGAATCATAAAAAACAGGAGCAAAACCATCTGTTGGCTTTGCTCCCCATATTTATCACAAATACTATGTATGATATTTTTATTTCAACACATCCCACTGACACTCAGCTGTTGCACACAAAAAAGTCCCCCGCTACTTTTTCTATAAAGTAACAGAGGACTTTTTTATTCATACCTGTAAATAATCAAACTACTATTTACTCAGCTTCCAGTGTATTACTTGCTGTTAATAGCCGCCTGTGCAGAAAGGTAAAAACAAGGGGGTTTTTGAGGAACATTCCGTTGTCCTCATTCTCTTTCCTATGTAATGAGGAAATCTGTTCGATTTCCTCTAACTTCACAACAGCTCTGCTCTTTCGCCCCTCTGCTGTAAAGGTTGCCTTAACATCAGCCGTTCCAGTCAAATTAACATACCAATCAAAAGTGGTATCGGATGTTGGCGTTACCCTATATACAAATTGATTGATGACTTCCTCGCTTACCTTTGTACCGCTGAAATCTATCAGCCTATTCAGTGTGCTGATAATCCCATCCAATTCAAGCCCTCGTTTCGGCTGTTCGTCATTGGGTGCTTGATTTAATTTATCCTGTAACTGCTGAATTTCGGTATCAATAGGCTTTCTCATGGCTTGATTTTCTTCCTTTGACAGCTCTCCATCTGCCCGCATAGCAATGAGATTGGTTAATCGGGTCTGTGCCTTTTCAATCTTTGCTTTGATGGATACCGTATCGTGCTGATTTTCATTAAGCCTATCATCTTTATAATAACGCTTAATGAGGTCTATTGCAATAATTACGGATG
>OFHM01001250.1_pt1 | contig 17235 bp, 11 predicted proteins | sample 1521311 | NCBI WGS metagenome assembly OFHM01 (sample SAMEA3504083, study PRJEB24116) | mouse gut metagenome | biome: mouse gut; feature: mouse-associated habitat; material: faeces | place: Denmark | collected 2011 | reverse complement strand
AGTAACCTTATCAGCTACTTCAACTGCTATTTGTAAAGCTAGTTTATTAGCCTGAACTTCAACATCAATTTTTTCAAGTGCATTGATTGCATCATTAAGAGCTTCAATTACTTGATCTACTTCCTGTTTTGAAGCATCATCATTATCATAAACTATCTTAGCAGAGTCTAAAGCTTTATTTAAATTTATAACTCCAGATTCTTTATATTCACTTAAGTCTTTTCCATCCCAAGCTAAAATTAAATTATTTAACTGTACTTTATATTCTGCCTTATTAACTAATGCTTCGTATCTAGTCTTTAATAATTCAACAAGCTCATTTATTTCAGTTTGACTATCAGCTACTTCATATTTATTTTTAGCTTGATCAAATACTTCTTGGTACTCATTTACTGTTTCAATAAAATATTTAGTCAAATCAGTATCAGTAAATTTTTTCATTTCATCTGCTAAAACTGTATAATCAAATGGATCATCTTTACTTCCTTTTGTTACTTGATAGTAATCAAAAGATACTTTTGAATTAGAACCTAATGGTGCATCATTTGGACAATCTTTAACTATTACTTTTGCAGAGTGTTTACCATTTCCTAAACTTAAATCTTCAAAAACTTTAGATTTTGGTTCACTACCTGTAACAGTTGTAAAAGTAGAAAATAACCCTTTTGAAACCCCATCAATTTGTACTTCAATATTTGCTCCAGCATAATTGCCTGATGCTTCAAGTTTCATAAAGTATAATGCTAACCCAGTACCTTCAAATTCAAAAGTGAAACTAGCATCTTTTGTTGTTGATTCAGTCACAGTACCATTTTCATGTTTTGAATCATTCCAAGGACTCCAATTATTACCATAAGTAATCGAACTATCACGATCATCATATTTAACTGATGTAACATCTTTTACAACATTAATTGTTTTTTCTGCAGTTAATGTTGAATCTGTTTTATCTGTTGCACAAACTACTACACTTCCAATATGATTTACTGTCAATAATCCCTCATTATCAATACTAGCAATATTTGAAGGTAAACCTAAGTTGTTTTTTACACTCCATGTAACACCTTCACCACTTGCTCCAGCTGGTAAATATTTAGCCTGCATTTGCATAGTATTAGTTTCATTTAAATTAATAGTATCACTAACAGATGTTATATCAAGACCAGTAACCTTAACATCTCTAATAATTTCAAAAGCATCTAGCGATATTTTGGCTTGTTTGACTACTAGTTCTACTTTATGAATTCCATCTTTTAATCCTGTTATCTCCGATAACACCTGTTGCCGTTTTGTTGATGAACTATTAGTATCAACATTACTTGCCACTATTTGGTCATCTATATATAAATCATAAGTATGTGTATCATTAGCCTTCATACCAATTATTTTTAGACCAGTACCTGAAAAATAGAATTTCATTGTATCGCCATTAGTATATGTATATTTTTCTGTTCCTAAATATTGTCCTCCATCAGACCAATCACCCCAACTACCTGTATAAGTAATCAAAGAATTACGATCATCCATTTTTTCAATATTACCAATATCAAGAGGGGTTAAAGCTGCTGTCATTTCCCCTTCACCATTTTTAGTAACTGCAGCCACCTTATATTTAGCACCAGCTATATATATATCAGTATATGAATTTGTATCAATAGTAGCAACCTTTTTATATGTACCATCTCCATCACTACGATATACATTATAAGAACTGATCCCAGCTATTGTATCAAATACAACAAATGTTGATTTTCCATTACTATATACTTCAGCATTTTCTGGTGCTTTAATTGGTTTTTCTGGAATATCTTCAATTGTATATGTCTTATTCTTTTCAGTTGCAAAAGTAATCTTATTATTTGCATCTTTTGTAAAAAGTACTTCATCTCCATTTTCATCTAATACACTTGCTTTAGAAATATTTGGATACTGAATTGTACAATCCTGTCCACCTTTAGATAAAATAACTGCATTAGTTAAATTACTATTTTGCCAATCCATTGTAATTTCAAAGTTACCACGAGCTAATAAACCACTAACATGTCCAGTTGCCCAAACATCTGGTAAAGCAGGTAACATATTGATATAGCCCATATTACTTTGCATCAACATTTCAGCAACCCCAGCTGTATATCCAAAGTTACCATCAATTTGAAATGGCGCATGAGCATCCCAAAGATTTGGATAAGCACCTCTATTAAAGAATGCCTTGATAATATCATAGGCATGGTTACCATCGCCAACACGAGCCCAGGAATTTAATCTTTGACCCATACCCCAGCCAGTTGCATCATCTCCACGATCTGTTAATGATACAATAGCTGCATTCAAATATTCTTCATTATCAAAACTAATCAAATCTCCTGGGAATAATCCTAACAAATGTGACATATGACGATGTTTACGTTCACTTCCTGATACACTTCCTAGCGTTGTTTCAGAATACCATTCTTTAATTTGACCATCATCACCTATTTCAATTGGATCCAATTTATTTTGAAGTTCTTTCCATTGAGCTGATAAATCAGCATCTACCCCTAAAGCCTCTGCTGCTTCGCAAGCATCTTTAAATAACTGCCATACTAATGATTGTTCATAAGTATTACCAGCTGTATATGGACCATGCTCTGGTGAATATGCTGGTACTGTAACCATTCTACCAGTTTCAGGGTCTTCTTTTAAAATCTGTTGATACAATTTTGCTTCTTCTTTAAGCATTGGATAAATTTTTTCTTTTAAATAAGTTGTATCTCCTGTATATTCATAATATTCATAACAATTTTGTAAAATCCATGGTACTGCTGCTGGTGACCAGCCCCAGCTAAATGCCCAACCTGGGCAAGTCCATCCAAAAGGTGTATTTTGTGTATGTGCAGTAAATCCATTTTCAGGATTATTTTCATCACTAACTACTCCAAAATATGTCTTAGCTGTTACACGTCCTGGTTCTCGAAGTGAATCGACATAATCAATTAATGGTGTAGCACATTCCTGCATATTTGTAACATAAGTTGGCCAATAATTCATCTGTAAATTTACATTCATATGATAATCACTACCCCAAGGAACACGATTTTCATCACCAACACGATTATTCCATACCCCTTGTAAATTTGCAGGTAAATCACCATCTCTCGATGAAGCAATTTGTAAATAACGACCATATTGGAACAAAACTGTTTCTAAAGCACGACGGTCAGTTTCAGAACTACTACCATTTTTATATGCTTCTAATAATGTATCAGTAGGCATATCAGGTACATCCTGTCCTAAATTCAATTCTACACGATCAAAAATTTCTTGATAATCATTTAATGCATTTTCTTTTACACTTTCATAACCAGCACTATAAGCATCATCTATACTTTTTGCAACTCTGGTATTTAATTGCTCATCAGTTTCATTTGTACGATAATTTGGATATCCATTTTTATAATCTGTAGAAGCACTAACAAAAATGTGTACTTCACTAGCATCTTTAACTGTTAGTGAGCTTCCTTTAGGTTCAACACTTCCATCCACTGGATAAACTCTTAACTGCCCATTTAATTTTAACTGATTATCATTCATTTTCCCTGCTACTGTTATTTTATCATCACTAGCTGTTGTAGTAACTGTCTTTTGTAGTGATGATGAAGTTGCATTATCGATTGGAAATGATACATCAAAATTCATCTTATCATTACCCTTGGCACTAACTTTCATAGCAATAACATCATCTGGATAACTAGCTAAATATTCACGATGATAATCAGTACCATTTAATGAAAAATCTACATTAGCTAAAGAAGTATTTAAATCTAATTCTCGACGATAATTTTCTACATTACCACTCAATTTAAAATCTAAATAAATATCTCCAAAAGACTGATATGAACCATAACCATCTTTTGCACCAATAATCTTTCCACACATAGCTTTAGCATCTTGACCACTTAAAAAAGCTTCTTGAACACTTTTTACATAATCAGCCATTGATTGATTTCCAACAGTATCAATGTTACCACCATTATAATTTGGACGTGAATCACTTGGACCACCATTCCATAATGTTTTATGATTAAAAGTTAAATGTTCTTTACTAACTTCACCATAAACATTTGCCCCCATATAAGAATTCCCTATTGGAAGGCTAAGTTGTTGCCAACGATTATCTTCTTCAGTCGTTCCAAAGGCACCTTCACGTCCAGGAATTAATGTTCCTTGACTAACAGGCTCATCAAAATAAATCTTTAGTGCATCTTTTACTGTTTTTGAACTAGATAATTCCATAGAACCAGCTTCAGCTTGTAAATTTGCCATTGGTAAACAAACTAAGGTTAAAGCACTAGTCAAAAGTATTTTTGATAATCTAGCAAACTTCTTTTTGTTTTTCATTTTCTTCTTCCCCTTTCCTTAAATATATAAATCCATCTTCCCACGCTAAAAAGATAGCGTTTACATACCTATTAACATTTAAACATATATTTTTTTCTAAAACAAACGATATAAAAAAATGAGTAATTTTTTGAAACAATTGAATAATAAAATACCCCTTAATAACCAAAAATAAAATATTTACCTACCTATAATAATCATAAGCCATAAATTTACATAAGATATTAAATAATATAATTACATCTATTATAATAAAAAATGAGTCATTAAAACTCATTTTTGCTTGATCTAGTTTCATTTTCTATTTTTTCTAAAAAGCTATATTCTTCACCAAGTTTAGTTACATCAAACTACATCATACTTTTATTTAGCTAGTATCTCACTTCTGCCATGCTCACATCAACAATCAATATTGTAAAAATGCATATACTTCCCTATTTTAAAGATATGAAGATTTCTCAAATCAATCCTTTAATCGTTCAATAATTTTTAATTCATTGCAGTAAAAATAAAAATCGTACATTGACACCTTCTCATTGAAAAACGATTAAGACTAAACTCCATTCAATCCTACAATATGCTGTTGAATTAGAATGAATTAATAAAAATCTTTGTAGTAAATATAAAATAAAATCTAAGAAGTCCCCAAAAGATAAATACATTTTCTCTATTCAAAACATCAAAAAAATTTATTCTTATTTAAAAAATGAAAATATTTATGATGATATCATTAAATTTCAACTTCTTACAAGATTACGCATTGGTGAAATATTAGCTATCACAATGAATGATATTAACAAATCTATTTCAAGAGTAAATAAACAATTTATTGTTGGTACTCCTAAAAGTAAAAGTTCTTATCGAAGAATCTATATTAATAAGCTTTTAGAAGAAAACATTCATCGTAACTTAAAATCTAACCTTTTATTTTCAATTAATGATAGTTATGTTTATCATGCAAACATTCGCTCAAGACTCAAAATTATTCTTAAGAACACCCTTTATCATGATCTAACAACACATGATTTAAGGCATATTAATTCATCCCTACTTCTTTACAATGAAATTGATTTAAAAAGTATCTCATCACATTTTGAACATAGTAACATTAGAATGATATCTATTTACATATAACATATGAAATAAGTAAACAACTATCTTTGAGTATTGAAAATATATTCTCTAAACTTAAAAAGTAACCCCCAAAATAAACACCTGGATTTTCCTAGAAAAAGAAATCAATGATACTTTATCATACTACAAGACACAAAAAAACTCGAGTTTATCGAGCTTTTCGTATCTTATTGTATTTTTTAGTATTGTTAAGTATTTTATTCAACACCTACAATAAATGAATATACAGGTTGTTTGCCATTAATAACTTCTAATTCAGCATCGAAATTATCTTCTACAAAACTTTCTATTTCTTCAATATCTTCATCATTAACATCTTCACCATAAATCAATGTAATCAATTCTGCATCTTCATCAACTAGGCTTTCTAATACAACTTTTAAAGCTTTTAATTTATTTTCTTTACAAGCTACGATATTCTTTTCAACTAATGCCATATAATCATTAGCTTTAATTTCAACACCGTCAATTACAGTATCTTTAATCGCAAAAGTAACTTGACCAGTTTTTACATTTCCTATAGCTTCATTCATTTCATTAATATTATCATCTAAAGAAGCATCAGGATTAAACATAATACAAGCAGATAGTCCTTGTGGAATTGTCTTTGTAGGAATAACAACTACATTTACCTCATCTTCTAATATTGTTGCTGTTTGCTGTGCTGTCATTACAATATTGGAATTATTTGGTAAGATTATTACATTTTTAGCATTAACATCTCTTATAGCTTGTACCATATCCTCTGCAGAAGGATTCATTGTTTGCCCTCCGCTTACAACATAATCACAATGCAATTCTAAAAAAGAATCTTTTAATCCATCACCAGCACACACCGAGATAACCGCAGTTTCTTTTGGCTCTAGTTGTATTTTAGCTTTATCATCTACACCAACGATCGTACCTGCGTTATTTTGAATTGTATCAGCCTGTTCCTGCATATTTTCAATCTTTAATTTAACAAATTCTCCAAATCTTTGAGCAATATTTAAAGCATTCCCAGGTTTTAAAGTATGAACATGCACTTTAACAATTTCTTCATCTTGTACCACTACAATACTCTCTCCAGGAATTCTTGCTAACTCTTTTTTTAATTGATCTTCCTTAAACTTATCAATTAAAGAAGGTTCTAAACGTAGAATAAATTCAGTACAGTATCCATACCCTTCTTCTCCAGCTTCTACTTCTGCTACAGCATCCATTGAAGAAGTTGAAGTTTTAATTTCTACATAATCTATTCGCTCACCAGCTAAAGCTGCCATAAATCCAGTAAATACTAATAGCAGACCTGCTCCACCACTATCTACTACACCAACTTCTTTCAATACTGGTAATAATTCTGGTGTTCTTTCAAGTGAATCTTCTGCTTCTTTTACAAAATAAGAAAAAACATCTTCAATATCCATTCCTTCTTTTGCATATTTAACAACTGCTTCACTTGCTTCACGAATTACTGTTAAAATCGTTCCCTCTACTGGTCGCATTACTGCTTTATATGCCACCTTTGCCCCACTCTCTAAAGCCTGAGCCCAAAGTATAGCATCAGCATCTTCATGGTCCTGTAAAGCCATTGCAACACCTCTAAAAATCTGTGATAAGATAACCCCTGAATTACCACGAGCACCCATTAAAAGACCTTTAGACAATTTTTTAGAAATTTCTCCAATATTGTTAGATTCTAAATTTTCAATTTCCTTAGCACCTGCTAAAAAAGTTAAAGACATATTAGTTCCTGTATCACCATCAGGCACAGGAAATACATTTAATGCATCAATTTCAGTATGATTATTGTGTAAAGTATTAGCTCCACACAATACCATCTCTTTAAACAATTTACCAGTTAATACTTTCATCTTCTATCTCCTCTACTCTATTCCACGTACACCTTGAACATATACATTCACAGCTTCAACATTGACATCTAAAGTAGATTCAACTACATATTTAACCTTCTTTTGCACCTCATGCAAAACTTCTGTCATTTTAATCCCATATCCTAACAATACATAAAGATCTAAAATAAGACCTGTTTCACCATCACGAGCAACTATTCCTTTTGAATAATTTTCTTTACGCAAAAGATCATAATAACCATCTTTCAATCTTTTTCTACTAGCCATGCCAACTACACCATAACATTCAATTGCTGCCCCTCCAGCAATCGTAGCAACAACATCTAATGATATATTGACAGTACCCATATTATTATTTTTTTCAATCATCTATATACCTCCTTGTATATAATTCAATTATATTCATCTTTAACTAATTATATCTTAAAAAACAGTTCTTGACAATTCTTACACTAGATTTTATTTTAACAGAACTCCTTTTTATTTCAAGAAAAAAATTTTATTTTTTTAAAAAAAACAATTGATTTTCATGCCAAATAATGATAATATATGCGAGTACGTAAAAACACTACTAATAAGAGGAGGAGAACCAATGTCAAGAAAATGTCAAATCAGTGGTAAAGGACCTATGTCTGGAAACACACGTTCTCATGCATTAAACTCAAGTAGAAGAAAATGGAATGTTAATTTACAAAAAGCTACTATTTTAGTAGATGGTAAACCTACAACTGTAAGAATTTCTGCTAGAGAATTAAGAACTTTGAGAAAATCAGCTTAATAATATAAATAGTACTTAAGGTACTATTTATATTTTATCCAACTATTATTACTCTATAACTTTTATTTAAAATAATCAAAGAGGAATACTATAAGTACTCCCCTTTGATTATTTTAATTATTTACAAATCCTAGACTATTTTTACTAATATATAATTAATCAAACTTTGATTTATATTCTTTTGGTGTTAATCCAGTAACCTTTTTAAAAACCTTAGAAAAATAATTATGACTGCCAAAACCTAATTTAGATGCAATTTCTTTAATTTGATAATTCTCTTTTAGCATCTCTTTTGCTTTTTCAACTCGATATTCTGTTACTAAATCAGTAAAATTTTTAGATGTATGAGTACTTAATAGATTACTTATATAAAATGGAGTAACACCTAAATATGATGCTACACTATTTAATGTTATAGGGCTTTTATAATTTAATGATATATATGCTAATGCCTTTTTTACCAAAACATTTGACGACTTAATATTTGCATTTTCAATAAATCTGACTAAACTATTTACAAAATCATTAATCTTATCCAACAAATCACGATAAGGATTATCACTATTTAACTCAATTAGATATTCTTTATCTTGTAAGTCTATACTGGAATTAAATTCCTGATTAAACAATATTATTAATGTTTGATTAAAATCATAAATTATTTTTAATAATGTTTCCCTATCTAAATATAGTATTTCCAAATAAAACAAATTAATTCGACGCTGCATATTTAAAGTATCAAATTTCAAAAAATCTTTAATTAAATTCTGACATAATTTTTTCATATCATGTAAATAGTCATTCAATTGATTATCCAGATTACTATTTTCCTTTAATTTAATGGGATGCCCAACATTTCTTATCGCATTAACATAAGAATCATAAAAACTCTTGTAATTCATGCATATAGTACCAACGCCTATTTGATCTAGTCCATCAAAATATTTCTTTATCATTGCTTCAAAAATAGCTATATCCTGTTTAGATAATCTAACAAAACTAAATACAAACAAAACATGAACTTCAAAATAACTATCAATCATACAACGACAACCAAGATCCTCCATCTCAGTTATAAATAAATGAACTCGATGTTTTTGAAAACTATCTTCTTGAAATACTATGCAAAATCCTGATTTAGGAGCAATATTTAACAGTGAAAAATATTTCCTTATTTCCTCATACCGAGAGTTTTGAACAATACTATGAATACAATCACTTTCTACAATTGGTTTAATTTCCTCCATTTTTAAAACCAGTTGAGTCGCCTGATTCTTCTCACTATTTCTACTATCAATTTTATTAATTATCTGATAAATTGTATTGCACATTTTTTCAATCGAAACAGGTTTTAAAATAAAATCTTCAACCCCTAATTTTATTGCTTCTTTAGCATATTCAAAATAGCTGTATGAAGTCAAAACTAAACTTATGATATCTTTATTCATCTTTTTTGCAAACTCAATTGTTTCCAAACCATTAATACCAGGTAGATTAATATCACTCACTATAATTTGAACATCTTCATCTTTTAATATTTCCAATGCTTCCATACCATTAGATGCATTATAAACAACTAATGATTCTGCAAAGTGTTCTTTCAACAAAGATACAAGTGCCTTACGCTCTATTTCCTCATCCTCAACAACTAATATTTTATACATAAGTTTCCTCCATCTTAATTTTAATGATCACTTCAAAACCACAGCCAGGATAACTATTAAAAGATATTTGAGCAGTATTTCCATAAAACATTCTAATTCTTTGAATTACGTTATATAACCCTAGATTCTTCTTATCATTATCAATTTGAAAATCATTAATAATTCCTTTTTCTAATATCTCTGTCTCTACACCAATTCCATTATCACTTACACTAATAATAATATGATCATCAAGATGATGAATATTTATAATTACTTCACCATCTTCAATAACGTCTTTCAATCCATGTTTAACTGCATTTTCAACTAGTGGCTGAATCAATAAACCAGGTACCTGAATATTTGGCAATTCTTCTTCAACTGTCAAAATAAATTTTATTCTTTGATGAAATCTTTTTTCTTGGATATATATATAATTTTCGATTGATTCTATTTCACTATACAAATCACTAGTTTTATTAGCTTTATCCAAAGCATATCGAAGTAACATTGATGTCCGATTTACCATTGCGCTTGTATCCATAGCATTTTCTCGATACGCAGTTTTATAAATCATATTTAAAGTATTAAATAGAAAATGTGGATTAATTTGATTCTGTAATAATTTTAACTCACTTAAAGCTAATAATTCATCTTTACGCAAATTCTCATTTTCTTTCTCTAATAATTGATGTTTTAATTTAGCTTTTTCTTGTTCATTTAAAATATTTCTTTGTACATGCTGAGCCATATCTTCTAAAGCTAAACATAAGCTTTCCATTTCAGTTGATGTACCAGAAATACTTGAAAGATCATATTCTCCACGTTTAATTAATTTTATATTATTTAGTATCTGATATAAAGGCTGCGTAAATGATCTAATTGTAATAACGGAAAATAAAACCAGCCAAATAATTCCTGCTATCATTATGATTGCTAGAACAATGAAAAGTAAATTTTCATAATTATGAATTTCTTTTCTTTGAGCTTTAATATCTTCAGTTAAATATTCATAATATGTAGTACTCGTTTTTTCAATTAAAGCATATTGGGTCAATAATTCATTATATTTTTCCTGATACCCACTCCCCTTAAAATCTTTAGCATCAGCAGCGGCACTTTGATAACTATCTAACATATTATTAAGCAATTTGATGCGCCAACGATATGTTTCATCTATGTTATTATCAATATTTCTTAGTTTATCCAAAGCAATTCCAATACACCGATTATATGTATCAATATCTTCTAGATTTTCTGTATATAAATAACTTTTAAAACTAAAATTTGCTTGAGAAACATAATCGTAGAACCCATTTATATCATCATATAACTGAATTGCATCATTATATTTATTAGTTGTACTATGGCTTAAAACATAATACATTACCATAAACAAAGACATTACGCAAATCAAACTCAAATTTAATTTTAAAATACTGTTCTTAAAACTTATCTTAGATCTCTTCATTTTAATTCCTCTTGGTAATTAGACACATTTTCATCAGTAACCAGCACTAGTTTAACACTATTGATTTTTTCAGATAATTGTTTATCATTAATAAGATAATCATATAACCAGTTTGTAGCATCGTATCCATAGTTATAAAATGACGTTACAACACTACCATCAATCTGCTTATCTTTTATTAATTTAATAGTATCTGGCATATCATCAACACCATATACGAGCATTTTATCACGAACTTTTAATTCCTTTGCTGCTTCATTACAAAAAACTGCTGATTCCCCAGCAAAATTTATTGCTACATTGATACTAGTTGTTGACAAAATATTTAACCACTCTTTTTTAGCTCTAACTGAATCAGATTTTGATTCACTAACTATTTTAATCTCATAACCCCCAGGATGTTTATTAAAGACATTTTTTATTTCATCAACCTGTTGACTTGCAATATCAAAACCTTTTTCAGCAACTTGAATGCCGATTTCTAAAAAAGTATCTTTCCCTAAATTCTTTTCAATATCTATCAAAAAAAGTTCTGCCTGCTCATTAAAATCTTTTCCCAAATAAGCAAACCGTTCACTATCTTTAATATCTGAATCTACTAATAAAATTGGAATACCTTTTTGTTTAGCTTTATTTATTATTGATGAATCAATAACTCCTTGAGTTATAATTGCATCCGCTTTTTGAGCAATAGCTGTTTCAATTACTTCCTCCATTTTATTTGTATCAATTGCTGTAGGTCCCAACCAATCACCATTAATATTTTTTTCTTTACAAGCTTCATCAAAACCAATCTTTGCTTTAAGCCATATTTCATGTTCTTTTAAGGGTGTTGCATAAACAAAATAAAGTGATTTTTCTGTTGTTATTTTAGAATTATGATTACAACCTGTCAAAATCAAAAACATCGATACCAAATATATTACTTTTTTCATTATTCCACATCCTTTCCATCATTTATAATTATACATTATTTTATAATTAAAAGATAAAAAATAGACTGAAACTTTCTAAATGAAAATTTCAGTCTATTTTTTATCTTTTAAATTGTCGTTTAAATGCATCAAAGATTGATTCTTTCTTCTTAGATAATTTAGAAAGCTTATTATATAATTCACGTTCCTCAAATGACAATTTAGTTGGTATCTTAACTTCTATCTTAACCATCTCATCACCATAAGTTGAACCTCTTAAATCTTTAACACCTTTACCCTTTAAACGTAAAACTGTTCCTGATTGAGTACCAGCAGGAATTTTAACTGTAACATCGCCTTGTACTGTTGGAACATCAACCTCACAACCTAAAGTTGCATCAACATTCGATACTGGAATTGTAATGTGAATATTACGACCCTCTCTCTTGAAATGTTCATGTGCTCTAATTTGTATTTCTACAAACAAGTCACCATTTGGTCCACCATTGCTGCCACGACCACCTTTACCAGCCACACGAAGCTGCTGGTTAGAATTAATTCCAGCTGGTATATCTAATTCAACAGTCACTGTTTTTGTTTCATAGCCTTTACCATGACAATGTGTACATTTATCACGAACGACTTTACCTGTTCCCCCACATTCAGGACATGTTGTTTCAGTTACAAATGTACCAAATGGGGAACTTTGCTGCTGCTGTACAGTTCCACGTCCACCACAACGTGAACATGTATGAACATCATTAGGATTCTTAGCACCTGTACCATTGCAATGACTACATGGTGCATCATAGGTAACTTTAACATCTTTTTTCACACCATTTACAGCTTCCATAAAATCAATATTCAAACGCATTAAGCGATCTTCACCACGTCTTGGACCAGTATTTCTTTGGCGACTTCTTCCCCCTCCAAAGAAAGAACCAAAAATATCACCCAAATCAACATCTTCAAAACCAAATCCACCAAATCCACCAGCACCACCATTACCAGCTCCTTGTTCAAAAGCAGCATGACCAAAACGATCGTATGTGGCTTTTTTATTTGCGTCAGATAAAACTTCATAAGCTTCCTGTACTTCTTTAAATTTCTCTTCTGCATCAGGATCTTTATTTATATCAGGATGATATTGCTTTGCTTTTTTTCGATAAGCTCTTTTAATCTCATCAGCTGAAGCCTGTTTTGATACCCCTAAGACTTCATAATAATCTCTTTTATCAGCCATCTTTCCACCCTCTTTACACTATTTAAAACCAAGGCAAAGCCTTGGCTTTAATAAATTAGTTCTTTTCTTCAAAATCTGCATCAACAACATTATCATCTTGAGCATTTGTTGCACCAGTATCACCAGCACCTGCTCCACCTTGTTGTTGATAAGCATATGAAGCCATTTGTTGTGCCATTTGTTCTAATTCAGACATTTTAGCTTCTAATGTTGCCATATCATTGTTATCTAAAGCTGTTTTTAACTCATCTTTTAGCTTTTGAGCAGATTCTTTTTGAGTAGCATCGATCTTGTCACCTTGTTCTGCTAAAGCTTTATCAATTTCATTAATCATTTGTTCTGCTTTATTTCTAGTTTCAATTTCTTTACGTTTCTTTTCATCTTCAGCTTTATTAGCTTCTGCTTCTTTAACCATTCTATCAATTTCATCATCACTTAAACCAGTAGAGTTTTGAATAACGATAGATTGTTCTTTTTGTGATTTTAAATCTTTAGCTTTAACATTTACGATACCATTAACATCAATACTGAAAGTTACTTCGATTTGTGGTACTCCACGAGGAGCTGGTTCAATACCATCTAATTTAAATAAACCTAATTGTTTATTATCCTTAGCCATTGATCTTTCACCTTGTAATACGTTGATATCTACAGCTGGTTGATTATCAGCAGCAGTTGAGAATACTTGAGACTTAGTTGTTGGAATAGTAGTATTTCTTTCGATCAATACAGTCATTACTCCACCCATTGTTTCAATTCCTAATGATAAAGGTGTAACATCTAACAATAATACATCTTTAACATCACCTGCAATAACGCCACCTTGAATAGCTGCTCCCATAGATACAACTTCATCAGGATTTACAGATTTATTTGGTTCTTTTCCTAATAATTTCTTAACTGATTCCTGAACTGCAGGAATACGAGTTGAACCACCTACTAATAATACTTGATGAATTTCAGTTGGATCCATACCAGCATCTTTTAACGCTTGACGGACTGGAGTTTCAGTTCTTAAAACTAAATCACGAGTTAATTCATCAAATTTAGCTCTAGTCAATGATAACTCTAAGTGCAATGGTCCAGCTGCACCAGCTGAAATAAATGGTAAAGAGATTTGTGTTTGCATAGTTCCAGATAAATCTTTTTTAGCTTTTTCTGCAGCTTCTTTAATACGTTGCATTGCCATTTTATCATTAGATAAATCAATACCTTGTTCCTTTTTAAATTCATCAACAACCCAATTCATAACTTTTTCATCAAAGTCATCTCCACCAAGTTTATTATCACCAGCAGTAGCTAAAACTTCAAAAGTTCCATCTGCTAAATCTAAGATAGATACATCAAAAGTTCCTCCACCTAAGTCATATACTAATACTTTTTGTTCTTGATCTAATTTATCAAGACCAAATGCTAATGCTGCTGCAGTTGGTTCATTAATAATACGTTCAACTTCTAACCCAGCAATTTTACCAGCATCTTTAGTTGCTTGGCGTTGTGCGTCATTGAAATATGCAGGAACTGTGATAACTGCTTTTGACACTGTTTCACCTAAATATGCTTCTGCAGTAGCTTTTAAATTTTGTAAGATCATTGCTGAAATTTCCTGTGGTGTATAATCTTTTCCATTAACATGTTCCTTATGGCTTGTACCCATATGACGTTTTACTGACATTACTGTTTCTGGATTAGTAACAGCTTGACGTTTTGCTGCTTCACCAACAATAATTTCTCCATTTTTAAATGATACTACTGAAGGTGTTGTTCTATTTCCTTCAGGATTAGCGATGACTTTAGATTCACCGTTTTCCATAACACTAACACATGAATTTGTAGTACCTAAGTCAATACCAATAATTTTGCTCATAATTAAATCCTCCTATTTATTCACTTACTTTTACTAAAGATGCACGAATTACGCGATCTTTTAATTTATATCCTCTTTGTAACTCTTCAACAATCATATTTGATTTAAAGTTATCATCTTTTACAGTCATTACTGCTTGATGGAAGTTTGGATCAAACTCTTCACCTTCGGTTTTTATCACTTCAACCCCCTGTGACTGTAAAACCTGCATCAACTGATTATAAATCATTTCATATCCTTTTAAGAAATTCTTTATTTCTTCACTAGGATTTTCAATTGTTAGCGATCTTTCAAAGTTATCAACTACTGGTAGTAATTGTTCAATAAAAGACTGCATCATAAATTTCATTGTATTAGCATGTTCATTTTGTAATCTTCGTTTAAGATTCTCCATGTCAGCAAATACTTTATAATAATCAGTTTTCCAAGTATTTACCTCTTCCTCCAGAGCCTTCAACTGCTCTTCAACAGCAACTTCTTCAGTCTCTTTTTTTTCATTTTCTTGATCAACAGCCTCATCTACTGCATCTTGATCCATTACTTTTTCCTCAGCCATTACATTCACCTCTATTCATCGTTTGAATCATCTGATTCATCAAAGAAAGCCTGTTCAATATTCTTTGAAATATACTCTACTAACGAAACTACTTTTTCATAAGGCATTCTAGTTGGCCCTATTACTGAAATAGATCCTTTGGTTGTTGCTCCTGTTTTAAACGAAGCAGATATTACTGAAACATCATCGATATCATTGATTGGTGAATCAGTTCCAATTCTCACCGTTACCCCTTCTTCATCAGATAAAGGCTGTAAGGCATTCCATACTTGAGAGTTTTCAAATGCACTAACGATTCTTCTTAATTTATTTACATCGTTATATTCAGGTTGATATAACATATTCTCTTTTCCAGAAAAATAAACGTTGCTTGAAGCAAATCTTACAAAAGCTTCTAGAAAAGCATTAAATAATTCCTCATGTTCTTTAATCTTAGCTGATAAAACTGGTTTAACATCACGCTCTAATCTAAATGCTACTCGATCAATTGGTGTTCCAACTAACAATTCATTCATGACATTAACACAACTCACCAAATCATCAATATTATGATGACGATTTAAATCAAAAACTTTATTTTCAACATACCCTTGATTAGTAATAATAATTGTTGTAACCCGATTGTCACTTAAAGGTACAATATTGATTTGTTGTAAAGTATCTTCACTAGAATCAGGTCCTAAAACTACTGATGTTAAATGAGTTAGCTCACTTAGCATCTGACAACTTTCATGAATTATTTCATCAAGTGTTCGATGACGATCACTAAAAATTTGTGCCACCTGACTTTTTAAGCTTTCATCTAAATCCCTTTTAGCAAGATTATTAACATAGAATCGATATCCTTCTACTGAAGGAATCCTTCCAGAAGAAGTATGAGTCTTTTCTAAATAACCATATTCTTCAAGAAAACTCATCTCATTACGGATGGTTGCACTAGAATAAGGCAATTGATAATTTGTCATCAGAGCTTTAGAACCAACTGGTTCAGCTGTTTCAATAAACTCATCAACTATACATTTGAAGATTAATAATTGCCTAGTTGTAAGCATCATTTTCACCACCCTTAGCACTCTTTCTTCCTTTGTGCTAAATACATTATACATCAATTATTAGCACTGTCAACATCTTTGTGCTAAAAAAAGAAAAAAGAAAACTAAAATGTTAATCTAAAAAAGCTATAAGATAGATTTTATAAACTATTTTACCATTTTTACCAATAAATAAATCATATAACTCAATCATTTATAAGATTATAGATAGTTATTTTATTAACTTAAATATCTTGAAAAAGACAATCTTATCTCGATTGTCTTTTTACTAATTACTATTATCTATTCTTTCTTTAAATGCTTCAAATTCATCTTCTTCAAATATATATTTGTTTATTAATTTTAAC
>OFHM01001247.1_pt1 | contig 17263 bp, 14 predicted proteins | sample 1521311 | NCBI WGS metagenome assembly OFHM01 (sample SAMEA3504083, study PRJEB24116) | mouse gut metagenome | biome: mouse gut; feature: mouse-associated habitat; material: faeces | place: Denmark | collected 2011 | reverse complement strand
CGCTCTTGTCCCCTGCAAAGTATGCGCCGGCCTCCTCGCTGATGATGCGCCGGATCTGGCCTGAAGCCTCCTCACCGGATGTCCCCTTCTCCATAATCTGCATATATTCCGGCAAAAAAGATCTTCCGTCCGGTCTTCCGGTTAAAGGGAAATAATGCCTTTTCTTTATAATGAATCTTGGTTCTCTGGAAGAACCGGGTTCTTCGACGACATAAGTCATGAAAATATCTCTACGGACAGAAGAAACAGACATAGTAGTCCGCTGCACTCTTTCGCTCATCAGGTACTCCAGAAAGTCGCAGGCAATCTCGTATTTCTCCGTAGCTGCAGTCACTGCAAGACATTCGGAACAGTATACATAATTGCCAAAGCCACTGTCCGTAGGGTAACCAATGCATTTGTATCCGTCTCCCAACGCCGTCATGGCCTCACTGAAATCCGCCAGATTCCCACTTACCGAATACGCCAGCGCACCGCCATTATGAATCTGATCCGCATGCTCCTTTGAAGATATATGTTCATAGGATCCGGCATTCTGTCCATGCTCCCTGCAAAATTCGAGAATTCGGACAAATTCCTCTGTGTCGAAACGGCATTGTTTCCCCTCCATATCCACCAGAGATGAAGTCCCCGCCTCCACATCCTGTATGGCCAGCTTATATAGCATACTGTCTGGAGACACCTCTTGTCCGGACAGCCAAGCCACCGGCTCCCCAACAGCCTCCCGTTCCTCCATCAGCCCCATTACATCCCGAGCAGTCCATGTATCCCCCTTCCATAAATCCTCGGAGATCAAAAGGGTATCAATCCCGGCCTCATATGCAAGCCCCCAAATTCTGCCGTTGGCCATGCCGTACTGAAGGACTCCCGGAAAAATCTGATCCAGCAGCTCCTGAGGCAACAGCTCCGACAAATCCGCCAATGCCCCCTTCTCCTGCAGGAGCAGCATCTCGTCCCGATGCAGTATCAATATATCCGGACCCTGCCCCACAGAAAGCTGAGCCATAAGCTTGTTCATGGCTATTTCCCCCTTATCCTCCTGCTCTGGGCAAATCAGCTCAATTCTGACTCCGGGATGCTTTCTGGAATATTCCGCAGCCGCCCTTTCCAGCTTTGGCCCAATCCTCCATATAGCCTGAACAGATATCAGCGTCTCCTCCGTGTCCGTCTCAGGCTTCAGCTTGGAACAATAAAAACCTTCTTTGTCATAATAGACAATAATAATCTCCCCGTCCGAAGTCTCCGTTACCATGTCACAAGTAAAACCCATTAATCCTACATCCTGATAAAGCCGCCTGCAGCTCCCCTCTGGAACATCCCACAAAAGAAGCTGCCCGCCCTGCAGAGATAAAATCTCACCATAGGAATTTACATACCGGATTTGTGAGTTCAAGCCCTGCTCCCGAAACAGAACCTTCTCCTTTTTGCTGTCCAGAATGAAAATAACTGTATCTCCGGATTCGGAGTCCACAGACTCAAACAAGGGAACCCCGTTGGACAGCCTGCCGGTACATAAGACAGCGCTCCCTAAACTACCGGGGCATTCCAACATCTTTAGAAACATCCCGCCTGCATCCATGACAGCTATCCGGAAAGTGCCTACGTAAATCCTGCCATCTCTATCGCATCGTATGCCGTCAGGAGCAATGGCATCGCCTAAAATTCCTGCCTGCTGCAGTCCGGATGTGAGATCCGTTATCTTCTCCGCCTTCAGGGAGTCATTAATATGAACGGCGTATGCATGGGACGCCGCCTTGCTTTCCTGATCTTGACGCACCACCAGCAGACATAGCTTTCCATCCAGAACGTCCAATCCTCTTATGAACGCCTTACGGCTGCCAACAGCCTCCGCCAATTCCGGCAAACCAGAAACTATATCTCCCAAGGCATCTTGTTCTTCAAAGGGACTGAATTTTGTTGTGGTCACTTCCAAAGTAAGCAGATTCAGATGGGTCAGATAAAGAGTCTCTTCTATGATGATATCGTCATCAAATACGGCATGACTATACAACACATAATAGTCTAGGCCGTCCGTTGCACTATACTGCCGATAATACAATGTATCATCAAACATCTCCGGCTCCAGATACTCCCAGTAGTCCGTCGGAACCCAAAGTTTATCGTTGTCAACTATTTCTTCATATCCATTCCATTTCTCGGCAGATAGGTCATATGGCTCTCTTTCCCCCGTAGATTCTATCTCACCCCAGTCAGCCTCCTTCTGCCCGCATGCGGATATACAAGCTGCCACGAGCAGAATCGCCAGCATGACGATTGATGCCTTGCTCCTCCTCGCCATGTTTTGTCCTCCTCACAAACATCCTCCTATCATTGCCCATAGGGCTCAGACCTCCTGCAAGGTCTGAGCCCTATGCTGACATTTGCCCTTCAAACGATGAAATGCAATTTTTGTCATATATGACTATAGCAGACCTCACTCATTCAGATACAGCCAGACCCTGCGCTGGATGATCTCCGCCGCCTCCTCTGCGCTCTTGTCCCCTGCAAAGTATGCGCCGGCCTCCTCGCTGATGATGCGCCGGATATACTTGTATGCCCATGGGTCAGGTTCCCCGCCCTCCATAATCTCCATGTACTCCGGCAGGAAGGAGCTTCCATCCGGCCTCCCGGTCAGAGGCGTATACCCGCCTTTTATTGAGAGAAATTTCGGCTCTTCGGAGGAACCGGGATTCTCTACAACATAAGTCGTAAAAATATCCCTGCGCACAGAAGAGGTATTCATAATTCTCCGCTGCACCCTATCGCTCATCAGGTACTGCAGAAAGTCGCAGGCAACCTCGTATTTGTCCGTGGTGGCTGTCACCGCAAGGCAGTAGGAGCAACTTATATAGCTTCCGGAGCCGTGGTCCGTGGGATAGCCAATGCACTTGTATCCGTCCCCAAACGCTGTCATAGCATGGCTGAAGCCTTTCAAACTTCCATATAGGCTGTATGCCAGAGCACTACCGTCACGAAGCTGGGCTGCATGCTCCTCCAAAGACACATCTTCATAAGGCTGGAGGGGTCTCCCGTGCTTCCTACAGAATTCCAGAAGCCCCACGAATTCCTCTGTATCAAAGTAGCACTTCTTTTTCTCCCTATCCACCAGATCGGAGCTTCCCCCTTCCACGTCTCTGATGACCAGATAGTACAGCAGCATCCCTGAATCCATGTTCTGACCGGTCAGCCAGACAGCCGGCTCCCCGGCTTCCTCCCTCTCCTCTATCAGGCGCATCACATCCTTATAGGTCCAGCTGTCCTCCGGCCACAGCTCCTCCGAAACAACAAGGGTATTGGCCACGGCTTCCGGTATAACAGCCCAGAGCCTGCCGTCATCCGTGCTGCCCTGCCGGATGACACCTGAAAAAACCTGATCCAGCAGCTCTCCGGCCAACAGCTCCGTCAAGTCGGCCAATGCCCCCTTGTCCTGCAGAACCAGCATCTCGTCCTGATGCAGCACAAGGATGTCCGGGCCCTCCCCCACGGAAATCTGGGCCATGAGCTTATTCATCGTGATCTCTCCCTTCTCCCCATCCTCCGGGAGGATCATCTCAATCCGGGTGCCCGGATGCTTTCTGGAGTATTCCGCAGCAGCCTCCTCCAGATTCTGGCTCAGGCCCCATGTGGCCTGAACGGACACCACCGTCTCCTCTCCCTCTGCCTCGGGCTCCAGCCTAGACCAGTAGAAGCCCTCCCAGTCATAGTAGACCAAGATCATCCCGCCGTCAGGATCCTCTATGACCGCATCATAAGTGAACATCATAAGGCTCGTGTCCTTATAGAGCCGCCTGCAGCCGCCCCGTGCGGCGTCCCACAGAAGGACATGCCCCCCCAACAAGGAGAACACCCTGCCATAGTTGTCTATGTATCGGAGCTCCGCCCCTATGTTCTGCCCCTTGTGCAGGACCCGCTCCTTCCCGTCCCTCAGGCAGAAGATCACCACATCGCCTGAATCAGAGTCCGTGGCTTCAAACAGAAGCTCCCCGTCAGGCAGCCTCCCGGTACATAGGACGGCGCTGCCAGTACTCCCCGGGCATTCCAGCGTCTTCAGGTACTTGCCCTCCCCATCCATGACAGCTACCTGAAAGGTGCCTATGTAGATATTTCCGTCCCTGCCCCACCGAATTCCCTCGGGAGCGGCCTCGCCCTCCAAAAGCCCTGCCTCCTGCAGCCCGGGGGTCAGATCTACCACCCGCTCCGCCTTCAGCCCGGCGTCCAAATACACTGCGCACGACCGGCGCGGGCCGCCGCCCTCCCGGTTCCCCCACACCACGTATAGACAAAGCCTCCCCTCCAGAACATCCATGCCCCTTACAAAGGCATCGCAGCCGTCCAGAGCGGCAGCCAGCTCAGGCAGGCCGGGGGCCGCTTCCCCCGAAGTCCCCTCTCCTTCCCCAAGCTGCAGCTGCATGGTAGACACCTCCAAGGTATACGCATTCAGGCAGGTCAGATAATACTGGTTGTCTGTCGGGACATTGTCCTCATATGCCATATGACTATATAGCACATAGTAGTTTTGTCCGTCCGTTGCGCTGCACACCCTTAAATATGCCGTCCCGTCCAGCATCTCCGGCTCCAGATACTCCCAGTAGCCTGTGGCCGTCCAAAGCCCTTCGTCCTCGGAGATCTCCTCGTAGCCCTTCCACTTTTCCGAGGACAGATCGTAAGGTTTCCTTTCCTCCATCCCGGAAGCTTCACTCCCGGAGGCGGCCTCCCCTTGTCCGCATGCGGATGCGCATATTGCTATAAACAATAGAAAAAGCAGGCTTAGCATCCTTGTAGCCTTTTTTGCCATGATTCGTCCTCCTGATAGGGCATCATTGTACCGCCTACACTTAGGGCTCAGACCTTGTACCAAGTCTGAGCCCTATGCTACACTGCCTATAATGTCTTAAAATTTGTCGCGATAAAAATTACCAACCGCACATATTATTCTTGGGACCACATATACTATGTGACTCGCTGCAGGTTCTCATTCCTGCATCTGTAGACAACGTTGCACCACAATCGATGCATTCTGTTGTATGCACGGATCTCATAGCAATCACATGGCAATAGGCCGTTTCGCCATTTGAAGTCGTCACTGTATGAACAGAAGGCGCCATGGCAGGAATGCCGCAAACCCGACATAATCCCGTTCCTCCACATCCCGGCGTAATATAACACGCATCAACAACCTGCCCACTGCCAAGCCCCACCACTCCCATAACAAGCAGAGCAGCCAATCCCTTTTTTAAATGTTTCATACTGAATTCCTCCTTTTGTAAATTATAGTTTCATAATAACATAGTCTTCATTTCTTGTCAATGCAAATTGGACTATATTGACTATATTACAATAAAACCTATTAAACCGGCACTTTACACCCCGAACTGCCAAACAGTTAATTCTGACACTCCTCCAGCAGCGCCTTCAGCAGAATGATATGGTATTCCTCATCACGTATGATACGGCGCAGCACCGCATTGACGCATTCGTCGCTTATCATGCCGATATGCTCCTTATATTGGGCTATAGCATCTTTCTCCGCCTGAATGTCCGCGCAAAGCATCTTTCTGGCGTTCCGGGGAATGGACAAGCAAGAAGGCGTCCACTGCACCTGCGCCCCATTGGGACGGATGGCGGAAAAATCCACTTCTCCGCCCAGCAGCGTAATCAGCTCCCCCAGCTTCTGCAAGTGCATCATCTCTGCCATGGCAATTTCCAGAAGGGTTCTGGCAAGGCGGCAGTTCTCCATGCACAGCCGGTTCTCGTTGTTGATATATTGGGTGATGGCAGACAGCTCCGACACTGCGCCGCAATAATCATTGGTAAGGATTGCTGCATAGCCGGGATTCCTGCACCATGCCTGAATGGGCGGATAGGGCATGGGCAGCACGGCAGGCTTGATTCCCGCCATGCTGCAGTCGTTGGTTATGGGCTTTGCGTTCTTTTCCATGATAGAGCCCTCCAAATATGATTTTATATCATATAATATTAAAGCTCCGTCATTTTGTTCCCGCTCCACCCTCTTTCCGCCCTAAGGCTTCCCGCAAAACCCCGGTCGCCAAATTCCATGTAAGGGTTCCGTCATGCTCTCCGCTACCGCAGAACCGCCACGCTGTAAGGCGGCATGGAGACAACACCGTCCTTTAGCACTACCTCCAGACCGTCCACAGACAAGTATCCTGCCAGTTCTGTATATCCGTACTGTTCAGGGGAAAGCTCCACCTGCTTTTCCTCCGTCTCGGACAGATTATAGAGCATATATATCGTGGTTTTGTTCCATGTCTTGGAGATGGCCGCCACATCTCCGTCCGTGATCTCCGTTAACCGCTCAACGGTTCCTCTGGCGATCTCCGGATTCTGATTGCGCAGCAGAATCGTGTCCTTGTAAAAACGGTAAATAGAAGTATCGTCCTTAAACTGCTCCTCCCCGCAGGGGAATTGATTCTCCTGCGGCTCCATATCCGCCGGCCCGGCAGTCATACCCTCCGCCCCGCTGTCGGAAGACCAGTACATAGGAGCCCTTTTGTTTTCATCCTTTCCGCTTCCGGTCATGCCGATTTCTTCTCCATAATACACGAAAGCGCTGCCGCTCATCAGCACGTTCAGAGCCGCAGACATTTTGATCTTGCGCTGATCATAGCGCATGAAACCCGCCGCTCTGGCCAGATCATGATTCACATAAAACGGAGCATCAATCGCATCCTCCCTATACTCCCGTATGGTGTTCTGCACCCGCACCAGAGCCTTGGCATAGGCCTGCGCATTGTTGGTCTCCCCGCTGTAGGTCAGCGTCTTGGTTATCACTCCCGAAGAATCCGCAAATTCAAAATCAAAGAAGCTGTCAATGCCGCTGGCATAGTATTGGGCATAGACATTCAGCCCGTCCCAGCACTCTCCCACCATGTATGCATCCGGGGTGATAGACTTCACATAATCATTCACCCATTTCAGGGTTTCCACGTTCTTGCTGGTCATGTCGGCATAAAAGTGCTTCACCGCATCCAGACGGAAACCGCCCACGCCTTTCTCCAGCCAGAACTTCATGATGTCCTCGAACTCCTTCCTCAGCGCCTGACAGTCGAAATTAACGTCGGGCATGTAAGGTGAGAATCCTCCCTCGTAATAGTAGTCCGTTGAGCCTACCTGATGCCAGCCGCCGGCAGATTGACTGCCTTTGACGAAGTTGTAATATTCATAATAGGGGCACTCTTCCCCACTGGGCTCCTTCCCCTCCTCAAGTCCTTCCAGATACCGGCAGGCCTCCAGAAACCACGGATGCTCCGAGGAAGTGTGGTTCAGCACCAGATCAATAATCAGCTTGATCCCTCTCTTGTCGCACTCCTCCACAAGCTCATCGAAATCCTCCATGGTGCCGTACTCCGGGGCTATGGCCAGATAGTCCGTCACGTCATATTTGTGGTAGGATGGTGAGGGCATGATGGGCATCAGCCAGATTCCGTTGAATCCCGTGTCCGCAATATAGTCCAGTTTGGAGATCACCCCCTGCAGATCCCCCATCTCATCTTTGTCGCTGTCATAGAAGGAGCCTACGAAAATCTCATACCATGTGCGGTAATTATCATCAATCACCTCCACCTCTTTGGACAGCCATTTAGGCCCCTTTTCCCCACATGCGCCCAGACTGCAGACCATCAGCGCCGCAAGCGCGATCCCTGCCAAAAAACGTCTCCCTTTTCCCAGTTTCATCTTTCATCCTCTCCTTTTCCTACGAAACTTTGCTCTGGTTTTTCCATAATAGTTTCGCAAAGTTTCGTGCTCTGATTTGAGCATACCATTCTACCACAAATCTGTCAATATGAAAAAAATCTAAAATTTTGCGAAAATTTTTCTTGCATTTTAATATCTGCTGTGATATTCTACTTGAAATTCAAAATGCCAGATTCAAATTCGGAACTTCAAATTTAAGCTCAGAGCGCCAGATTTGGATTCGGAACTTCAACTTTGTACTCAGAGCTTCCGCAGAGAGGTAACACATATGACTTACACAGCAAACAACAACTTTAAATCCGTATCCCCCTTTATGCTGGGATTGCTGATTTTTCAACATACGGTCACAACCTGATACCGGCGAACCGTCGGTGAAGCGCATGGCCGTAAGATGAAAGATCTTATTCGGCTATGCGGGAATCGGAAAGCAGAAGAACCGCATGGCATATGCACATAAGTGTATATGGCAAGGGGTTCTTTTTTTGTATCAAATTCATTTACCAACTTGACCATAGTGTTTTAAAAGAGGATCCAAAACAAAAATCGACATTTACGATTGAGCTATGGGATTCCAAAAAAGAATAGGAGGATATCATGAATGCCATCGAAGCAAGGGATTTGTCAAAGACGTTCCGGGTGAAACAGAAGGAAAAGGGAATGGCGGGGAGCCTTAAGGCGGTCTTTCGCCCCAAACTGCAGGAGATCCGTGCCGTGGATCAGATCTCCTTCTCCGTGGAAGAGGGAGAAATGCTGGCCTTCATAGGCCCCAACGGCGCAGGAAAAAGCACCACCATCAAAATGCTTACGGGCATCCTCTTTCCGGACGAAGGACAAGTGGAGGTGCTGGGCATTGATCCCGTGAAAAACCGCAGAAAGCTGGCCTATGAGATCGGAACCGTGTTTGGCCAGAAGGAACAGCTGTGGACCCACCTGACGCCCTATGACAATTTCCGGTTCTTCGGCGCTATCTACGACATCCCAAACAGCGATATCGAGACCCGCATCCGGGAGCTGGCGGACACCTTCGATCTGGGATCCTTCCTCAATACCCCGGTGCGGAATCTCTCTCTTGGACAGCGCATCCGGTGCGAGATAACGGCGTCCCTGATCCATAAGCCCAGAGTATTGTTTCTGGACGAGCCCACCATAGGACTGGATCCGGTGGTGAAGGAAAGTATCCGGGAGCTGATCATGCGTATGAACACGGAGCTTCACACTACCGTCTTTCTCACCAGCCATGACGTGGGAGACATCGAGAAGCTCTGCAGACGAATTATCATCGTCAACGGGGGCCGCATTGTGCTGGACGACTCCATGGAACATCTCAAGTCCCATTATCTCCACCGAAAGCACAAGGAGAATGCCCAGCCATCCGAAGTCACCCTCGAAAGCATCATCACGGAAATCTATAAGGCCCAATCTTTGCAGCATCCGGAGGCTCCTGAACCGGGCATGGAGGTATAAAATTGAGAAAATACATGGTTGTCTATCGATCTGTGGTTATGGAGCATCTACAGTACGGGGCTCAGATTGCCGTAGGCTTCATCAGCTATTTCATCATCATTTTCATACAGATCTATCTCTGGAACTATATGTACGGAGAGTCCGGCGCCTTGATCGCGGGCTATACGAAACAGCAGATGATCTGGTACGTCATGATCACGGAAATTATCTGGTTCGGCACCAGAACCACAACTGTAACCAAACAAGCCGCCGGCGATATCAAGAACGGAAACATCGCCTATATGATCAACAAGCCCTATCACTATGCCCTCTACATCCTCACCAAATACACCGGGGAATGGAGTATCAGGCTGCCTATCTATGCGGCATTGGCAGGATGTATGGGCATGCTCATGGTAGGCGGTCTTTCCGGCTTTCGCCCTGCCGCTCTTATAGCGGCGCTGCCCGTCATGATTCTGGGCGTCACCATCAACGGAGTTTTCAAGCTCTCCATCAGCCTCATCTCCTTCTGGACGGAGGACTCCAACCCCTTCCAGTGGCTGTATGACAAGCTCCTGCTGGTGATCGGAACCATCTTTCCTCTGGAAGTTTTTCCCGTCCCGCTGCAGCCTCTGTTCAAGATGACGCCTATCTACACGGTCTGCTACGGTCCTGCCAAGCTGCTGGTAGATTTCAGCAGAGAAAAATACATTGAAATACTGCTGGCCCAGGCCCTTTATCTGGCCTGCGGCCTGGGAGTCCTTTTCTTATTATATAATAGGGGGGTGAAAAAACTATATGTCAACGGTGGTTAAAAACCAACTGCGAGTATGCCTGCTGTCCGTCAAATACAATATCATGCGAGCGATGGTGAACCGGGTCGCATTTCTGATGAACATCCTCTTTATGATCCTCAACAATGCGTCTTTCATCATACAGTGGCTGATTCTCCTCGGCCTGAAGCCGGAGATCGGAGGCTACCCCCTGCGGGAGATCATGCTTTTCTGGGGGCTGGCCGCCAGCAGCTATGGACTGGCCAATATTTTCTTCGCCAGAGCCTTCTCTCTGCCGGACCTGATCATAAGCGGCAAGCTGGATTCCTTTCTGGTACAGCCAAAGAGCGTGCTGCTTAGTGTGATCACCTCCGCCACTGCCTCCTCCGCCATCGGGGATTTCCTATATGGGCTGGCAATCCTCTGCGCCTTCTGCTTCAGCGTCCAAAGGCTTCTGCTCTTCCTATTGTTTGCAGTCACCGGTGCCGTCATCATCACGGCCTTCGCTGTCCTGATGGGAAGCCTTTCTTTCTGGTTCGTCAAGGCAGAAGTCTTTGGCAGCAACATGGTAAACAGCACCATCAACTTCTCCACCTATCCCGACGGCATCTTTGACGGAGCGGCCAGATTCCTGCTCTATCAGGTCATCCCGGTGGGCATGGCCATCTACCGCCCCGTGCATGTGATGATAGCTTTTGATTTGACTGAGCTTCTAATGGTACTGGGATACGCCGTGCTTTTGTCCGCCGCGGCAGCATTCTTATTCTATAGAGGCCTCAGACGGTATTCCTCCAGCAATCTGATGGAAGCGAGAATATAGATGCCGCACCGTTTCCCTGCAGGACATACCTCCGTCCTGCAGGGCCAAAGCCAGCGCAGCCTTTCAATAAATCACCTGCAGACTGACAGTTCTTCCTTCTCTATGCGCCTGATGCGGGTCTTCACCAGACAGCTGCGCTCCTTACTGCCTCCTGCGCAGTAGGCCAGAAGCAAGGCGTCCTTGATAAAATAGATGGCACAGTAGCAATAACCGCTGTCCTTGTCCCATTCAAACGCCACCGGCTCCGTAAAGCTTCTGCCGTCATCCCCGCTGGCAGCGATCACCATTGGCGTCCTGCCTCCGGTAAAATAGCCCACCTTTTCCCTGCCGTTGTATTCCGGTATGGGATTCCAGATAGCATACAGCTTCCCGTCGTCTCCCCGCTTCATGCACAAGGGGCTGTTGGGAGAGGTGAACCGGGAGGGCTGGCAGGCTGTCCAGGTCTCTCCGCCGTCCATGGAAAAGGTTTCATACTGCCTTCCCAGCTCCGTTCTGGCCCATGCCCAAAGCACCCCGTTTCCAAGCTCCACCACACCCGGCTCCTGAAGCCCGGCTGCACAGTGGGAGGACTGGGGCAGGCTGCACTTGCCCATGGAGACTCTCCAGGTTATTCCGTCATCATCCGAAAGGAAGAACACCGTATCCGGACGGCTGTCCAAAATTCCCTTATATGCCCTATGGGCCGCTGCCGGAATCACGATCCTGCCGCTGCTTGTGCGCAGAACTCGGTCATTATTAATGACAAAGAAATAATCATATGTACTGCAGCACACCCGCTCTCCCCATGTCCTGCCTCCGTCCACGGAACGTCTGAGAAAGATTCTTGTGACATCATAGGTAATTCTGACCAGATAGAACAATCCGATATCACCGTTTCCCATACGCAGCAGAGAAGGCGACATCATGTTCACGCCCTCCTCCCCGTCGCAGGTCAGGATAATCTCTCCCTCTCCAAAGGTCCTTCCCCCGTCCGCAGAGCGCATAAGACATAAATCCGCATAGGCATGGTCCGCCGGATTGCTTCCTCGGAAACGGCTATATACAAACAGAATTCCGTCTTTCTCCGTTTCCAGAAAAGTCCCCTCACTGTTTCTCGGATTGCCTGCCTCGTTATCCGGCATCAGCTCCTGCACTACTGCTCCCAATTCCAAATGCTTCATATCTGCTCCTTTCTACTCCGGTTACTCTTCTGTGTCAACATTATACTTCAATTTCATGTGCACCAGCGCATATGGAATCAGAAGTTGACACAGTGCTCTTCTGTGTCAACATTATACTTCATTTTCATGCGCGCCAGCGCATATGGAATCAGAAGTTGACACAGTGCTCCTCTGTGTCAACATTATACCCTTTCCCCGGCATTTTGTCACGCCGAAATACATTTCAGCAGGCTTTTTTAGGCATTTTTTAAAGCAGGCTGGCAATCATTTCAATTGCCAGCCTGCTCATACTACAAACTCTGCTTCTATTTTTCTATGGCTTCCCTCAAAATAACCCTGCCGTCTTCCCGATCCAATAAATCACTCCCAGCACCCAGCTTGAAAATATCCCATACAATATCACCGGCCCCGCAATCGTAAATATCTTGCACCCGATCCCGAAAACCTGCCCCTCTGCCTTATATTCAATCGCCGGCGCCGCCACGGAATTGGCAAAGCCGGTTATAGGTACCAACGCTCCTGCTCCGCCCCATTTGACGATTTTCGGATAGATATTGAATCCTGTCAGAATCACCGAAAGCAACACCAAAATCAGGGAACACCAGCTGCCCGCTGTCTGCTTGTCCAGCCCCAGGTTCCCCGCATAGTTTAAAATAAACTGTCCGATACAGCAGATAATGCCTCCGGTAACAAATGCCTTCAGCATCTGCAGCCATAAATTATGGGTGGGCGTCACCTCTTTTACATATTTCTCATATTCTTTTTGCTGTGCTTTCTTTTCTTCTCCCGTCTCCTGCATCTTTGTGCCTCCTAACCTTCTACTCCTCTTCCTTCCCCTCCCGACCTGCCGTAGCGATCAGCGCTTTGTCCACATCCTCTTCATAATTGCGCATGGCCACTTCGATCGGTGTCGGATCCTTGGTCAACCTTCGCGCACCTACATGATTGAAAAAGAGAATAATACCTGCCGCCAGCCCCACAGAATAGGAAACTTCCAGGGTGTTGAGTCCCTGCGGCTCCCGATTCATAACCATCCGGTAAATTTCCGTAAACACATCGTTGATTCCCACGTCATTATGATAGGCCATAATCGTAAAAGCAGTTCCAAAAAAACTTACCAGGCACACCAGTGCGCATTTCAGCCACTGCTGCCAGCCCTTATGCCTGTCCACCCTGACCTGCTCCACCAATACATCCGCCTCTCCCACGATCTCCACACTGATACCGGGACAGCTCTCCTCCATCAATTCCACCAGCTTTAAAGTAGAGATAACGCAGCGCTTTGTATCTTCTTTGCCGAAATGGTGTACCTTTAATGCCTTCAGTTTTGCAGAAATCACCTTATCCGCGCAGCTCAGCGTACCTACGTCTGTCATAAAGACATCCTCTGACTGTACCTCTACATTTCTGTCGCATTTCAAATATACGGTCACATTTGACATAAAGACTCCCTTCTGCATCCCCGCGTCTCCGCTTCAGAGCCGAAATACTTTATCCCACCGTCCTGTGCAGTTCCTTCCAGAAATACAGAATGGAACCGCAGACTTTTCCTGCTGCCATGCTGATGATGGCCAGCCCCAGGCCATGTCTGAAAGAAATCCTGCGGGTCAATATCGGAATACTGTCCAACATTTCCGCAATCGCCAAAGCCAGACACCCGATAAACATTCCTGCAAACAGTCCGAATACGGCCTGCCAGCACACGCCGATTCCCCGAAGCAGATAAGCATACTCCGGAAACTGACGCTGCCACCAGGCCCCGAACTGGCAATACCTGGAAAAAATGCTGAGCACACACCCTGTCATCGTGCCGAAAATCACCATTTCCTCATAGAGCAGCACATACTTTGAAGTGTGTGTTTTACCTGCAAACCGAGGAACCAGGCCCACTGCCGCCAACACAGTGAAGACCCCGGCAGCCGCCAGCAAGCCGTAGCTTACGCCTGTCAATATCAAAAATAAAGTTCCCGCCATATCTCCAGCCGCACCCCTTCTGAAAAACATATATCGATGATCTTTATTATGCGGCTAATCTTCATTTCTTATACTTTATTCTCTAAAAATATTCTATAAAACATTCACCCGCGCCTTCCCATCCTATTATCAGAATATTTTCAAAAAACCCGTCAGCAGGTAAGGATTGATATATCCCTCCAGCAGACATCCAACTGTCAGCGCAATCAGAATCACAGCGAAGCGCCCTGCTTTTTTCATCAAAAAACCTTTATCCGCCGCACTATATTCTCCCCGAACATAGATTCCGCGGAAAAGTTCCTCGCACCACAGTAAAAGTGCAATCGCCAACGGACCGTAAATCAGATATTGCGGAAACATACTAATCAACGACAGCAATATTCCCTTGATGCCATAGCGGATCGTCAATGCCGTCAGAAAGGCTCCTGCCGACAGACCGTACCAAAGCGCTGCTCCCAGACAGGCCGCCAGTCCCAGATAAGTCGTAGACAATACTGCCAGTCCCAATACTCTGAAAATCCTTTTCTGAAAACAAAAACAGAAAAGGGCATTGCTGTCCACAGTCATGTATTTCATGTGATATAGGGTAGTTTCATCAAACATGCCTTCCTCCCCAAGAAAAATCCCCCTTCCCATATTCATCGCCACGATCCCCGCAATCAATCCCACACTAAAAAACGTCAGAAATGTATTGTGCCCTGTTTTCAATCCTTTCCAGGTAAACCGCATCCTCAGCACCGCCTTCCAAGCCTGAACCCAATTCATATTTCCCCATGGAATTTTCTTCTTCCATTAGAATGCTATTCTTCCATTGGAATATCCTTCTTCCATTGAAATGCTATTCTTCCATTGGAATATCCTTCTTCCATTAGAATGACTGTCCTCCATCGAAACGATTTCATTCCACCAGAATGCCATCCTTCCATACGAAATGGTTTTCTTCCATTTTATGCGGCCAGTCCTTCGACTATGCCCTTTCCTTTCCCCTTTCGGTACCGTCAGGGCTTTCTCATATAGACCGCCGCTTCCCCGCTTCCGCGTCGGAACCATTCTATAGAACGAATTTCATCCTCCCTGCGGAAACCGCGCAGTCATCAGCCTCCCTTTCTGCCGGCAGACATTCTGTCCAGTCCTCCGACTACCAACGGACATTCCCCGCCAGTCCTCCTGCCTGCCGGCAGGCATTCCCCGCCAGCCCCCCGATTCCCGGCAGGCATTCCCCTCCAGCCCCCGATTCACGGCAGGCATTCCCCTCCAGCCCTCCGATTCACGGCAGGCATTCCTTGCCAATCCTCCGATTGCGGTTCAGCCGGTATGTCATACCTGCAATCCAGGCAAACTGGTGCCTCTGCAATCATTCTCATACAAAAATTTCCCGGCCGATACAGGTAAACTCCATGTATCAAACCGGGAAATCCCTTTTCTCCCTAAACATTTCTTATCCGGACTGCATTCATATGCCTGCCCAGACCGTCTCAAATATACATTTTTACACAGCGCAAAATCTCTCCGCCTTTTATGCGGCAATTCCCCACACCTGCACCAAAAGCTTCTCTATACTCACCAATTTCACACACAGCACGAAAATATCCGTAGCCGCTGCCAGTTCTTCCGGCGTGGGATAAGTGGGGGCAATGCGGATATTGCTGTCCTTCGGATCCATTCCGTAAGGATAAGTTGCCCCTGCCCCGGTGAGCGTAACGCCGGCTTCCTTACATTTTGCCACAATGGCTTTTGCACAGCCTTCCATGGATTGAAAAGAAATGAAGTAACCGCCGTTGGGATTGGTCCATTCTCCGATCCCGGTACCGTCCAGTTCCCGCTCCAGCGTCTCAAGCACTGCCTGGAACTTGGGCCGCATCAGAGCCGCATGTTTTCTCATATGTGCCTTAATCCCTTCAAAATCCTTAAAGTATCGCACATGACGAAGCTGATTGATCTTGTCATATCCGATGGTCTGAATGGTCAACGTCTTCCTGATACATTCCAGATTCGCTTTGGAAGAGGCGATCGCTGCCACCCCGGCGCCGGAAAAACTGATCTTGGAGGTTGAGGCGAATTCATATACCATATCTGGATTGCCTGCCTTTTCACACTCACTTAAAATCTCCAGCAGCTTATCCTGTCTCTCCTCCTCGTCATACAAATGATGTACTGCATAGGCATTATCCCAGAAAATACGGAAATCCTTTGCCGCCGGCTTCAAATTTGCAAATCTCCTCACCGTCTCGTCAGAATAGGTATAACCCTGGGGATTGGAATACTTAGGCACGCACCAGATTCCCTTCACGCTGGCATCTGTCTCCACATACCTTTCCACCATATCCATATCCGGCCCCTGGGGTGTCATTGGTATCATAACCATCTCTATACCAAAATGCTTTGTGATGGAAAAGTGTCTGTCATAGCCGGGAACCGGACACAAAAATTTTACCCTGTCCAGCTTACACCATGGTCTGCATCCCATGACACCGTGGGTCATAGCGCTGGAAACCGCATCATACATCACATTCAGGCTGGCATTGCCATAGACAATGACATTCTCTGCCTGCACTCCCATAATATCCGCCATCATATGCTTTGCCTCGGTAAGCCCGTCCAGAACCCCGTAATTGCGGACATCTACTCCTTCCATACTCGTCATATCACTCTGAGAATTCAGCACGTCAAAAATATCCATTCCCATATCCAGCTGGGCCACTGACGGCTTCCCCCTGGACATGTCGAGCTTCAAACCCTTTTCCTTTTTCTCCGCGTATGCCTTCTCAAGCTCTGCCTTTAATGACAATAATTCCTCTTTACTCAGTTCCTGATATGATTTCATATTATCCTCCCTGTTCCACATATGGAAATGTTGCCACTGCCGCTTTGTGCGGCTGCGATTCTCATACTTGTATAATCGTATACAATCATGCACTTGCAATATCATACTATAAGATTGCTTCGGATACAAGAGGTAAATTAACTAATTTCACAAAAATCTTTTCTCTCTATTCGTGAAAGTGCATAGTTCCGCGTCCTATTTCACAGGCAAACTCCCTTTGCTCCACTCAAAAACGCCGCACTTTCGTACGGCGTTTTTTCATGGAAGCATCTTCTTCCATTAGAATGATTTTTCCATCGGAATGATCTTCTATGGAATATCCCTCTTCCATTATCACGATTCCCTTATTTTGCGTAGTCGATTACACGGCTTTCCCGGATAACATTTACTTTAATCTGTCCCGGATATTCCAGTTCTGCTTCAATCTGCTTGGAAATATCACGCGCCAACAGAACCATATCTGCATCCGTAATCTGTTCCGGCACTACCATAACCCGAACTTCCCGTCCTGCCTGAATAGCAAAAGACTTGTCTACTCCTTTGAAATTGTTTG
>OFHM01001246.1_pt1 | contig 17266 bp, 19 predicted proteins | sample 1521311 | NCBI WGS metagenome assembly OFHM01 (sample SAMEA3504083, study PRJEB24116) | mouse gut metagenome | biome: mouse gut; feature: mouse-associated habitat; material: faeces | place: Denmark | collected 2011 | reverse complement strand
ATGTGCGGGGCCTGCCGTGTGACTGTGGACGGAAAAGTGAAGTTCGCCTGCGTGGACGGGCCGGAGTTCGATGGACATGGGGTGAATTTTGATGAGGCCATGAGGCGGCAGACCCTCTACAAGACCGAGGAGGGCAGAGCTATGCTGCAGCTCCAGGAGGGGGACACCCACCACGGCGGCTGCGGGAACTGCTAAAAGCGAAAAGAAAATCTAAGCTTAGTATTACAGGATTGGAGCCGGGTTGGGAAAACTGGTTTCGATTCAGGAGAATAGATGAAAAAATGGATTGAGGAGGACTGGGAGTTTACCGTGACGGTGACGGATGGCCGGGCTGAACAGTGCAGACTGGGATTTGAGAGAAATGACCGCTTTCGCTGCGGATATGAGACACCCTCCGGGTTCTGCCCCAAGACAATGCCCGTCTTGTATACATTATGTGAAGTCATCCGGTGCGGCGGAAGCTTTAAAGCCAGAGGCTCAGATAAGGATTACGAGATAGAGTTTGGATGTGCGGACGGCCCGGTGCGGTTTCGGCTGTCGGCCAGAAAGCGGGACACCTAAAGGAAATGCAGGATTTTGGACGCTTCCGACATGCAGGAGCATGGAAGGTAAGGACGCAGAGTATAAAAATATGGAGGAATGAGAATAAATGGACGTTTTGACGAAAATCCCGGTGAGGGAGCAGAACGCGAAGGAGCGTGCCGCCAATTTTGAAGAAGTATGTCTGGGATATAATAAGGAGGAAGCCCAGGCGGAGGCCGCCAGGTGCATCAACTGCAAGAATGCCCAGTGCGTCAAAGGATGCCCTGTGGCAATCGACATCCCCGGCTTCATCCAGAAGGTGAAGGAGGGGGACATAGCGGAGGCCTACCAGGTCATCAGCAAGGCCAGCGCCCTCCCGGCTGTCTGCGGCCGCGTATGCCCCCAGGAGACCCAGTGCGAGGGGAAATGCATCCGGGGCATCAAGGGCGACCCTATCTCCATCGGCAAGCTGGAGCGCTTCGTGGCCGACTGGGCCAGGGAGAACGGCATCAAGCCGGACGTGACGGCGGAGAAGAAGGGGAAGAGCGTGGCGGTCATCGGCTCCGGTCCTGCAGGCCTGACCTGCGCCGGGGACCTGGCAAAGATGGGCTATGACGTGACGATCTTCGAGGCGCTGCACGAGCCCGGCGGCGTATTGGTATACGGCATTCCGGAGTTCCGTCTGCCCAAGACAGCCGTAGTGGCGGAGGAGATTGAGAACGTGAAGGCCCTGGGCGTGAAGATAGAGACCAATGTGGTGGTGGGCAAGTCCGTCACCATCGACGAGCTGATTCAGGAGGAAGGGTTCGAGGCCGTATTCATCGGTTCCGGCGCGGGCCTGCCCAAGTTCATGGGAATCCCCGGGGAGAACTCCAACGGCGTGTTCTCCGCCAACGAGTACCTGACCAGGAGCAACCTGATGAAAGCCTTTGACAGGAATTCCGCCACTCCCATCATGCACAGCAAAAAGGTGGCCGTGGTAGGCGGCGGCAACGTGGCCATGGATGCGGCCAGGACGGCTCTGCGCCTGGGGGCGGAGGTGCATATCGTTTACCGCCGCAGCGAGGAGGAGCTCCCCGCCAGGGTGGAGGAAGTCCATCATGCCAAGGAGGAGGGCATCATCTTCGACCTGCTGACCAATCCCACGGAGATCCTTGCGGACGAGAAGGGCTGGGTCACGGGCATGAAATGCATCAGGATGGAGCTGGGCGAGCCGGATGCCTCCGGGCGCAGGCGTCCCGTGGAGATTCCGGATTCCGAGTTTACCATGGAACTGGATACCGTCATCATGTCCCTGGGGACTTCCCCGAATCCGCTGATTTCTTCTACAACGGAGGGACTGGAGACCAATAAGTGGAAGTGTATCGTGGCGGAGGAGTCCAACGGCCAGACTACCAAGGAAGGTGTCTACGCGGGCGGAGATGCCGTTACAGGCGCGGCTACGGTAATCCTGGCTATGGGTGCCGGTAAGGCGGCGGCTAAGGGGATAGACGAATACCTGAGCGGCAAGTGACTCCGGCACACATAGGCTGCTATGGTGCAATCCTCGGAACGAGGGTTTGGTAAGGCGGCTAAGGGGAGAGCAAAATGGTCATTCGAAAAATGGAGCGGGACGACATAGCCGCATGCGCAGATATTCTCTGCACTGTCTACAATAATGAAATGTGGCAGTGCCGTTGGACGGACAGAACGGCAACCGAATGTCTCACGGATTTTTTGAGGGAAAGAAGTTCGTGGGATATGTGTTGGAGGATGGGAGCTAAAACATCGGGGGTGTATTTGCCCACGAAAAAGTATGGTGGAACAACAGCGAAATCTTTGTCGAGGAAATGTTCATAAAACCGGAACTGCAGCGCAGGGGATATGGTTCGATGCTGCTGGGGCAGATTGAGAAGTACGTGGATGAAAAAGGATATGCGGGGATAACGCTATCTGCCAATAAATACGCGTCAGCGCTTGATTTTTATCGAAAAAACAGATTCTTGGATTGCGGGCATGTTCTGTTCATGGCAAAGGAAATGGGTTGAATATAGTTTAACCGGGTGATATTGGTGACAGGAGGGCAGTGTATGGTCAGACATATCGTATTGTGGAATTTCGTGGAAGGGCTTTCCGATGCGGAGAAGGCGGAGGCGGGGGAGAAGATGAAGGCTCTATTGGAGCCGATTCAGGAGCTTATTCCCGGTGCGGTGGAAATCCAGGTGGTGCCGAACCAGTTGGCGTCCAGCAATCGCGACATCGCCCTGATTTCCACCTTTGAGACCGTGGAGGCGCTGTCCACATATCAGAACCATCCGGCCCATGTGGAGGCCGGAAAGTATGTGAGGAACGTTACCTGTGACAGGACCTGCATGGATTATGAATTTTAAAATGAAATATCTTTGACACAATTTCAATTACAGCAAGTTATATTTCATGTTACATTGATTTCCGCATGCAGTGGGCGGGACGGATAATCTCGTCCCGACCACTGTATGTCGAATGCCGTGCGGAGCTTGCGTCCGGCGGCTGGCGATTCAGATGAGGAAAGAAGGTAGACAAATATGCCTTGGTGTCCGAAATGCAAAAGCGAGTATAGGGAAGGATTCACGGTGTGCGCCGATTGCGGCGGCGCACTGGTGGACGAGGGGCAGTTTTTGAAAATGGAGGAAGAGCGCGCTGCCGCGGAACAGGCGGAGCGTCTGGAGCTTGCCATGCAGCAGGCCGCGCGCCTGGCTGCCGGAAAGCCGGGAGGCCTCACGGCGCGGGAGGCAGAGGGGCCGGCTGCGGAGGCGGAATCCCTGGAGGCCGCCGCCTGTGAGGAAGCGCCTGACTTTGCCATGCAGAGAGAAGCGGACACGGCTGCCGGGGAAACGGGAGAAGCCGGGATGTCTGCCGGTCTGCCCCAGGAGCAGGACGGGGAGCATGGGGATGCCGCCCCCCATGAACCGGAGACGGATGCCGGCCAGCCGAAGCGGTCTGCCGGGTTCCAGAGTGCCGGAGCGCTCTATCAGGACAGCAGGGAGCGGGCCAATGAGAACCGTTCCTCCGCGTGGATATTATTGATCATGGGAAGCGTAGGGCTCATAGTCATCGTCCTGGGCATCATGGGCATGATTCCGCTGCATTTCAGCAATCCTTATCTGTTCTACGGCGTGATGGCCGCTGTGTTCATCCTCTTTATCGTGGCGGGCATCGTATCCATGAACAACGCAAAGCTTTTCGCCAAAAAGGCAGAATCCGAAAATTCCCTCCGGGACGCCATGCTGGCATGGTGCCGGGAGAACCTGCGCGCCCAGGAGCTGGACAGCGAAATCGGCGTGGACGGCACCGAATCGGAGGAGGCCCTGTATTTCAAACGTTTCGAATGTATCAAGGCAAAACTGAACTATCAGTTCGTGAACCTGGATCAATGTTTTCTGGAGAAATTCATCGATGATTCCGTATATGACATGATTTATGAGAAGAAGGACGAATCGGCGTAGAAGACACGGCGGTCTTCGGAAAGCTGCACCGATTTGGGCGGAATAAAAAGATACCATATCGATACAAACAGGAAAAGACAAGGATACACAGGAGCGATAGGATAATCTCGAAAGATATGACAGTGCCGGCGGGCGTGGGAAAGAGCGGTTATGCGCACGAGCGGTCAAGCTTGGGCATCGATTCAGGACGCGTTCGGCCCGTGAGCCGAGTGCCCCGGCATAGTCAGGAGAAAGCGAGGTTATCTTATGAAAAAGAAAATTTTGGCAATGACGGTTCTGGCGGCCTGCATGATGTTTGCCTCCTGCGGCAAGGAGAGCGACGGGCAGGGAATCGATATGGTGCAAATCATGGAGGACAGCGGGCAGGCGGAGCCGGAAAGCGGTGCGTCCGGGGCAGGAGGACAGCCGGAGGCCGGGCGCGGCATGCCGGAAGCGGGGAATCCTTCCTCGGAGAAAAGCGCGGAGGATGAGCTGGCCCTAAAGGAAGCTTTGGCCGGTGAAAGCGGCGAGGAGCAGACGGAGGTAGTGCTGTCGGATAAGCTCCTGAAAGCGGGAGATACTTTGGAGGTTCTCTATTTCGTTGACGAACACACCCTGGAGCAGGGGCTGGAGCTTACCCTTCAGGACGCGAAGCTGTCCGCTTCCCCGGAGGAGGCGCAGTTGGACAGGGCTTTGATGGTGGAGGAGACGGAGAATTACGATCTGTCAGGGGATCCCATGATGTACAGGATTGACGAGGCGGGTATCCTGACATGTAACCTGACTATACGGAATGTAAATGTGGAAGAGGGAGATGATCTACATATCGGTACATTCATGATTGCATATGCGGATCCGGCTACCGGGAAAGTGAGCATTTTAACCTCCATGCCGACTTATTTCTCCGCATCTTCCTCCTCCGTGGGCAAGTCGGATTATTACCACTATGAGCTTCCCAAGGGGGAGAGCAAAGAGATGGTCGTGGCCTGGCTGATACCGGGGGAATATGAGGCGGAGAACCTGTACCTGGGCGTGACATACGACAACAAGGAGCCTGGAGAGCGGCAGTATTTCCGATTGTTTGGGCAGGAGTAGCCTGCTCTCCAAGGCTGTAATGCGCAGCCTGAAGCGCCTGGGGCGGGGCGTTTGAAAATCCGGATTTGTTATGGGGGTAAGCTTGAAAATCAGCATCGCATGTGTGGGCAAGATAAAGGAAAAGTTCTATAAAGACGCTATTTCGGAATATGAAAAACGGTTGAGCAGATACTGTAAGCTGGAATTCCTGGAGGTAGCGGATGAAAAAACGCCCGATGGGGCCAGCGAGGCCTTGGAGGAGCAGATTAAGGAAAAAGAGGCAAGGCGTCTTCTGGAGAAAATCCGAGAAGATGCCTTTATCTGCACTTTGGAGATTCAGGGAAAACGTTATTCCTCCGAAGAATTTGCAGGATGGGTGGAACATGCCTGCATAAACGGGGATAGTCATATCCAGTTTGTCATAGGAGGGTCTTTGGGGCTGCACGACTCGGTGCGGAAACGTGCTGATATGGCCTTAAGTTTTTCGGATATGACCTTTCCCCACCAGCTTATGCGAGTCATTTTGCTGGAGCAGGTATATAGGGCCTTTCGCATAATCAACCATCAGCCGTACCATAAGTAAGGGCGAGGTTTTGAGGAAGGCCGGAAAGGGTTCTTATGGCTGAGATAATAATTATGAATGGAATATCTCAGCATCATGTACGAGATAGCGCTGCAGAAATCGGGCTTAACGGCAGATATGGCGTGGTACTGCGGCTGGAGCTGGAAAAGACGAAAGCCGTGTTTGAAGTCGGTATTGGAACCGGCAGGCTTGCAGCCAGAACTGTTCCGTTGTTTGGTTGTTTTTTCGGAATTGATATTTCTGCATTTTTTGACGTATATCTTTCCGCAAACCTTTATCATTTTTATCTGTCCGTTTGATTTATATGGGAAAGGACGATGAATTAATGGGTTCTTTGATTATGTAGCAGGGAAGAAGCTCAAGGATGCCTATGTGGAGAGGTTGGAAGAAGCTGTAAAAGAGGCCAAGAAGAATAGGGAATGGAGGCATGAGTATATGATTCAGACGAATCACAAAAGGGGTAAATGGGCAAGACAAATATTGGATAGTAGAAATGGTGAGGGAATGTGGGGGGATTTTCATTCATTAAGCCAGCCAACAAATAAAAAAGAACTTACAACGGAACAGGCGATTCGCAGACTTAGAGTACTTGGGTTTACGAAGGAGGATGAAGCGATTCAAATCGTTTTAGAACGAATGTGTCTGTGTGTCAGTGGCAGGAAAAAGATAGATGATTATTCTGAAAAAACGCATGACTGGCCTTTGTTTGAAAGGCTTATGCTCTCTGCATGGATCAGGCTTTTTGAACCTGAAAACAGGATTGCCATGGAGGTTGCAAGACAATGGGCATATATAGTTGAGAAGGCATTCAGCAGTGGACAGTATAATAAAAATGACGATATAGAGGCATTTTATGAGCAGTTTGGCAGAAAACCAAAAAGCGGATTTGAAACAGGCTTTGGTATGTTTTATCACGTGGCGTTATTACAAGGAGTTTTGAACTCAGAAACGGAAAAACTTTTATTAGATTATTATATTTCAAGAACAGAAGGTATTTACTATGTTTATTACAAATGTCTTGGTAAACTACCGGAAACATTTGCATCCAAAGAGACAAGTCATTACTTAGCTGCAGTTGAAGCTTTAGCGGATTATCAGCAGGCTCGAGAGAAACTGGGCTTTGTTGCAAAATGGCTTATATCAAATAAAAATGAATGTGGAAGCTGGGATTTAGGAGCAAGCGTAAAGGATGGAGTATATTTTCCTTTAGCTGATTCATGGCAGAGGAAAGAACTCAGAATTTCGGATTGTACAGAAAGGATAAGTAAGTTATTGCAAAAAATTACATAATGGTATACAGCATATGGATCTGCATGAACCCGCCAAAGAACCGCGAGAACAGCATTACCCGTTATTACATCGCGGAAGAGAATCTGGTGGGCAGCGTAAAGGAGCGAAAAGCGGATTATGATCTGATGGCGGCTGTCATGATCTGTCTTGGGAAAGAGGCGGATGCGGGTACGGATTTATTGAAACTGTTGAATGTGCTTCTGTCCACGGAGACCGGTTCACAGGACAAGTGCCAGATATTGGAGGAAGATTTTCATATCAGAATGACTTTAGCCTTGGAAAGTGAGGTGTCGCTTATGTGTAATTTAAGTAAGGGTGTGGAGGAGAAAGGAATTGAAAAAGGAAGACAGGAAGGAATCATAGCTATGGTATCAGCATTAAAGGATTTACAAATTGCAGACAGCATTATTCTGAATAAAATCAAGGAAAATTTTCATTTGGCGGAAGAAACAGCAAAAATGTATTTGTAAGTATAAGTATAACAGGCAGAGCATTTACAGGTGCTCTGCCTTGTTTTGACAGAATAATATGGGGTAATTTTCGCACTTAAGGTCATTATGGGACAAGTAAAGGCGAAAAGGAACAGAGCGTTATTGTAGCTACAAACTCTATTATTATTGCGGAAGAATTGCGGGACAGGAAAAACGTTTCCCTTATATTGTTGGGCGGAGAAATGGATAGCCCCATGGCTGCATTGTGCGAAAGATTCAGATTATGGGTCAGATACCTGAAGTGGATGGGGATGGCGTGAATCTAATGGCGTTCATATCAGTAGGTTTTGCGATATGGTGACGAGTTTTTTTCTCGATAAGATATAACAATAAAAAATTAATGATAAACATTAAAAAGTTATTGACAAATTTGAATTTCTTTGCTATCATAAGACCGAGGTGATAAACTATGAAATTCATTCAGAAACTCGCAAATGAACGGTTTGCAAGACATGCTGCTCGGTTGATGAAATTTGCTTGCTATTTTGTAATCTGTTTCTATGTCCTATGTACAGTCCTCAGTTTTATGGGGCGTCAAACTTTTTTACTGCATACAAAAACAGGAACCTTTGAGCAGGCAATTTACGCAGAGGAAAATCACGAATCCCATTCTGGCAGTATGACTGTCCATACGGACGATGACATTCATGTATGGACCGATGATAATGACCAGATTGACCCGACAATTCAGATAGGGATTTCTTTCATGTATGCCATCCATATTGTTCCTATGATTTTTGCTTATTGGTTTTTAAGCCGCGTATTTGCCAATATAAACAAAGGGGAAATTTTTACAGAGCAAAACTCCTCTTATCTGCTTTATTATGGGTTGCTCCAATTCTCGGTGGCTGTTTTTGTTCCATTTATCAAACTGTTGATTTGCTGGCTCATCAACCTTGTATCTAATGGCCGGATGTCCATTTCTACAGGGCAGTCTATGCTTAATATGCTTGTCCCCAGCATCGCTTTTATTGTAGCTGCATATATCATCCATTATGGGGTGCATCTGCAGGACGAGGTGGACCATACATTATGATTATTATTCGGCTTGACCGGGTGCTGGCGGACAGGAAAATGCGGCTTAATGACCTGGCGGCCCAGGTCGGTATATCTAATGTCAATCTCTCTTACTTGAAAACGGGAAAAGTAAAAGCTGTCCGGTTCAGTACGCTGGACGCAATCTGCAAAGTCCTAAAGTGCCAGCCGGGGGATATTCTTGAATATGTCGAAGATGAAGATTAAGAATGCGGCTTTGGGACAAAATGTCCCAAAGCTGGGGTGCCATGTCTGCACGGACAGTTGAGGAATGCCGCGAGTGTCAAATAAACAAAAGAATCCATAAATATTTATATTGAGCATCTTAAAGAGGACTGAGTAATTTATTTGACGATTTATCATTATATCTATGCAGTGATGTACAGAGTAATTTATCTTTGGTATAAAGGAGTGAGAAGCCTATGTATTTATTTACAGAAGTTATCTTTTACTCTGGACAACGAAAGTGTCTGCCGACTAATGGTTACCGTCCAGATGCTATATTTAACGAAATGAAGGATTATTGGGGTATTACCTTTGTGGAATTGCCGGCTGATAAGTTTGATGATCCAGTTCCGGCAATCATAAAATTTACGTTTCAAGATTCTCATTATCAGGATGTTGTGCAGGGACAATCGTTTGCAATTATGGAAGGGCCTAACCAAGTTGGTGAAGGAAAAATCATTTCAATAGAGATAGATAAATGTGAAGTAAATTCTGTATAGTAGAGATGGAAAAGAGACGTAGTAAATCATTTATTATGTGGAGATAGAGTTTGCATGTGGCAATGCATTGGAGTTACAGAGTACTGAAAAATGCGGGATTGGAGAAAGCATGAAGTGAAAATAAAACCGATTGAAACACCGAGACTTACATTGCGGGGGTTTACAAAAGAGGACGCAATATGGGCTTACAGTATATGGAATGACCCTGAAATGGGTGAATATCTGCCTGATGAGGCAAAAGAGGATATTGACCCGGAATATATAAAAGAGTTAGAGGTACTTGGGGAAGATGAAGAGTGCTGTTATTTGATTCCGGTATTTAAAAATTCCGGACAGCGTGTAGGAACCTGTAGCTTTATTCCCAGTGAGGACAAAAAGATTTATGATATTGCCTACTGTGTGCATAAGGATTTCTGGAATCAGGGATATGCCACCGAAATAGCCCAGGGAATGATTGATTATGCACGTATCCAGGGGGCGGAAAAGGTTACTATTTTTGTCGGAAAAGGTAATGTTCCTTCAAATCGTGTTGCGGTGAAATGCGGCGGAAAAATTGCCAGTGAAAGCACTTATCGAAAAAGAGGCACTGACGTTATTATGGAAGACTATTTATATGAGATACTGCTTTAATTTTTCTAAGAGAATATCAAAAAGGTATACAGCATATGAGCTGTATGAATCCGCCAAAGAGCTGTGAAAACAGCATTATTACGGACGCTGTGCCCTGCTGATGCCTGGGCGGGATAAGTCGGATTTTACGGGCCGGGGATAGGCTGGTTCCTGTGGAATCTGTAAGATATTCATGCTTCGCAACACGTCAACTCTTCCTGCAGCTGCTTCAAAAACAAATTAGAGGCCCGTGAAAGCACCTGATACTTTTTCCGGATAATACACAGTTCCGCTTCCAGAGCAGGAAAAAGCGGCCGGAAGCAGAGGCTGCTGTCACCGGTTGTATTGATGAGCCTGTCCAGTGAAATGACATATCCGAACCCCTTTTTAACAAACTGTGCCGCATTGTATACCAGATCATAAGTGGCAACGATGTTCAGCCTGGAAATGTCTGATTTCAGCCAGGAGAACATTTCGCTGTTGATGGAAGTCTGGTGGGAAATAATCAGGGGCTTATCCCACAGATCCTCCGCACAAACCGTCTCTTTTTCTGCCAGCGGGCTGTCTTTGCGCATTAACACGCCCCAGATATCCTTCATGGGGAGCCGGATGACATCATATCTGCTGATATCCATCTGGCCTACCAGAAGGCCGAAATCAATCAATCCTTTATCCAGCCGTTCCATTACACGCTCCGCATCCCCGCTGTAAATATGGTAATGAATCAGCGGATGTTTTTTCTGTAAATTTTGGGCTGCCTGTGCCAGAAAGGAGATGCTTTCCGTCTCGCCGCAGCCGATATAGATGTCCCCGTTGATATTTTCGTGGGAAGATGCCAGTTCTGCCTTTGTCTTTTCCATCAGTTCAACCAGTTCTTCCGCGCGTTTGCGCAGAAGCATCCCGTCCTCCGTCAAAGTGACCCTTTTACTGCCGCGGACAAGCAACTGCTTCCCCAATTCCTCTTCCAGATCCTTCAGTTGTCTGGAAAGAGGCGGCTGGGTCATGCGGAGGGATTCTGCCGCCTTTGTAATGCTTTCCTCCCTTGCCACTGCCAGAAAATATTGTAATACGCGAATGTCCAAATGCGAGCCCTCCTCTGCCATGTGCCTGTCGTTCTTTGGGGGAATGATAGGTGAAAGTATGGTGAAATTATATCAAAAAGATGAATACCTTTCAAGTATGCATAATCATTTTCTATATGCATTTAGTATTTAATTGGCAACTTTCCCAAAAAGTTGAGGAGGGAATGGGTGACAAACATGCCTTTTACTTTCAATGAATACTTTTTGGGTATGAAATGATATATTTTATATGTATTTGATATTGTGCTGCGTGTAAATTAAAATGGATACAGAAGCAGGGAAATAGATATGGCAGCAGCCGACAATCTGTATGAAGCACATATCAGAACGGATGATTCATAAAGGTCAGGAGCAGATCGACTGTCCTGACTGTCTGCTTTATTTGATAAAAAATATAAATGGATAAAGGAGACTGAAACATGGAAAACAAAGATACCAGAACATTTGAAATCAATCCGAAGATTGAAATGAAAAAAGTACAGTTCAGGAACCGCTATGGGATTATGCTGGCAGGTGATTTATATCTGCCGGAGGGATATGGAGAAAAGAAGAACCCGGCAGTTATCGTCTCCGGCCCCTTTGGAGCAGTGAAAGAACAGGCTTCCGGACTTTACGCCCAGGAGCTGGCGGCCCGTGGTTTTGTCAGCATGGCTTTTGACCCTTCCTTTGGAGGCGAGAGCGGTGGGGAAGTGCGGAACATGGCATCCCCGGAGATCTTCACGGAAGATTACAGCGCGGCGGTGGATTATGTGGGGCTTCTGCCTTATGTGGACAGGGAACGGATTGGAGCGATCGGTATCTGCGGTCTGTCCGGCATGGCGATCACGGCAGCGGGCACGGATACCAGGATCAAGGCGGTGGCTACCCTTTCCATGTACGATATGTCCCGTGATATGAGCAGGGGGCATATGGACTGCTGCACAGACGAGCAGAGGAATAAAATCAAACGGTATTTGAGCGGGCAGCGCTGGAAGGATGCGGAAACAGGAACCTTTGCCCCTGGCAACCATGAGATTGCCTTTGATGAAAACAATGAACCGATTACAGGCATGATGGAAGTGCCGGAGAAACTGCCGGAGGATGCTGACCCCGCCTTTGCCGCATTTTATCACTATTATGCGGAGCGCGCCCGCCATCCCCGCGCCGTGAACTTTGTGTCCTCATGGACAGCCACCATGCCGGTATCCTTCTGGAATTTTCCGCTGATGGCGAATATTTGGGAAGTGTCACCCCATCCGATTCTGATGGTTGCCGGTGAGAATGCCCACTCCCGCTATTATTCGGAGGATGCGTATGCCGCGGCCGCGGAGCCGAAAGAGCTGATGATCATCCCCGGTGCGGATCATGTGGATTTGTATGATAACAGGAATAAAATCCCCTTTGATAAACTGGAACGGTTTTTCAGAGAGAGGATGAAACCGGTATCCATACTCTTCGGGAATGGGAAAAAGAAATGTGAAAGAATCAGGAACGGGATTATAACAGAAGGAAGGTGATTAAAGTGGGAATAGAGGATATTTTGGCAGAATTTGACGAGGAAAAGAGGACTGGTACGGAGAGCCCGGCATGGAAAAAGCGGTTTGACGAACTTTGCCAGGAGGCGATCCGCCTTGGCATGGAGATGAATAACCAATACCACACCCCGGAAGAACTGCGGGAGATCATGGGCAGGCTGACAGGCAAAAGGATAGACGATACCTTCCGGCTGTTTCCTCCCTTCTATACGGACTTCGGAAAGAATATTACCATTGGGAAAGAGGTGTTCATCAATTCCGGATGCCGTTTTCAGGATCAGGGAGGGATTGAGATTGGGGATGGCGCCCTGATCGGGCACAACGTAGTCCTGGCAACCATCAACCACGACCTTGATCCGGAAAAGAACCGGAAGAACCACTATGCGCCAATAAAAATCGGGAGCCATGTATGGATTGGCTCCAATGCCACCGTATTGCCCGGCGTGACGATTGGCGACTGGGCAGTGGTGGCAGCCGGAGCCGTGGTGACGAAGGACGTCCCGCCTATGACCGTGGTGGGAGACGTCCCGGCAAAAGTGTTGAAACAAATAGATCCGAAAGAGAGAGAATACGGAACTGTTTGATTTTGAACTGACGGAAGAAGAGATGGAACGGATTCACGGGCTGGATCGGAATGAAAAGCATAACTGGTATTAAAGCAGCGAAGCTGCTGGGTTCTCCAGTCTACACGGCAAACATCTCCGCAAATATGCAGGCAGGCTCCCAGGATTATCAGTACGTTTCTGGAAAGCTATGATTTTTCCGGAAAGACGATTGTTCCGTTCTGTACCTCCCATAGCAGCGGGATTGGTTTCAGTGCTGTGGATCTTCATGCACTGTGCCCGGATTCCGTGGAATGGGCGGAGGGGATGCGGTTTGAGGCCGGGACTGCCAGGGATGCTATGGAGGAATGGATTCAAAGCATTGGGATTGGATGATTCATAGCGGAATGGGCTCCGGTAAAGGGGAACGACTGGATGGGCCGGTTCAATTTCTTCAGGGCTATGGGGCATCTGGCGGCGTAACAGGAAAAGCGCGCAAAGGCAGATATCTCTTCGTACCGCCGGGGGATTTGGTATGGATACTGAGGATAGCTTCGGGATTGTATAAAGGACAGAAATAGAGTATAATAGCACCGAAGCATCACTTCAAATATGTCCCGTAGGAGCGTAACGATGACGATGGAAAAAACAGATTACAAACGGACGAAACTTATTTGCTATTTTGCGAACCTTGCGATGTCTTCGGTGTTCAGCCTGCCGCCGATGTTGTTTGCCACTTTCCGGGAAATGTACGGAATCTCGTATACGCTGCTTGGGACGCTGGTTCTGGTGAATTTCTGTACACAGTTGGGGATCGATCTGGTGTTCAGCTTCTTCTCCGGATATTTCAATATCCATAAGACCATTCGGCTTATGCCGCTGATAACGGCGGCGGGGCTGTGCATTTATGCGCTGGTGCCCATGCTGTTCCCGCGGTATGCGTATCTGGGCCTGATTACAGGCACCTGTGTCTTTTCGGTGGCGGCGGGGCTTGGCGAGGTGCTGGTAAGCCCCACCGTGGCGGCTATCCCCTCGGATAACCCTGACAAAGATATGAGCATGCTCCATGCCCTTTATGGCTACGGGTTTGTAGGCGTCGTCCTGATCAGCACTTTGTTCCTTCGGTTTGTAGGAAAGGAATATTGGATGTATCTGACGTTCTTCTGGGCCGCCCTGCCGGTGGTGGCGTCCCTGCTGCTGACGGGGGCGCCGCTGCCTGATATGGATATGGGGCAGAGCGGAGCGAAGGCGGCCGGTTCAAAGTATCGGACGAAGGGGCTTCTTTTATGCATGGGATGTATCTTTCTGGGAGCCTGTGCCGAGAACACCATGTCCAACTGGGTTTCGGTGTACGCGGAGATCGCGTTGGGGATACCGAAGATATGGGGGGATAAACGGTACGGTTCGATTATGCAAATTTCTGTCTGGCAGAGTGGAGGTGGATTTCAATCCTCTGAAAATGTCTTGCGAGCCTGACTGGAATCCAATGTGGGAAGAGTGGCACTGCTATTGTTCTCCGTTAAGAATTTATAAGCAGGATTATGAACTTTTGCTTGGCTGCTTCAACAAAATATATCCTGTCAAAGATGCCTTTGACGGAACATTAGAACCGGTTTTTGACGTGTGTTTTTGTAATTGGATTGGGAAAAGGGATTGGTATAGGCTCATAGATGAAATAGAGCGGGATCTGAACTGCGTTAGTAACGGGAAAAGGGGATTGTTCACGGATTTTCTTGCATGGGTCAAAAGGGCGCTTAAGCATACATCTGTTATTACAGTTGAGGGGAATTTGTGAATACGCATTTGTTTTAAGGCTGGGGGCTTTGGGGACAGAAGGTCGAATTGGGATTTATTTTTAGGGTGGTTGTCGTGGGATTTTGGGGTGGATTTGGGAATGAAGGACGATTGGAAGTGGGGGAGGGGAGAAAGGGAGGAGGTGCGTTCCATGGAAGAGCATTCCGATAAAGGCACCCTGTTTTTCTATGGGCTTCCGGCATATGGGCATACGCTTTCCAACCTGTACCTGGCAGGGCGGCTGGCGGGGGCAGGCTTTCGGGTGGTCTATTATTCTGCGGAGCCATTTCGGGAGAATATAGAGGAAAACGGCTGCGAATACCGCGCCTATCCTATGGACTGGGCGGCGCTGGATCTGACGGATGGGGAGCGCATCCTGAAGCTGTACCGTCTTGTCCTGGAGTATACCTGGAGGATGTTGCCCAAGCTTCTGGAACAGGCGGAGGAAGAGCGTCCCTGTGGAGTGATTTTTGACTCTCTGGCTCTGTGGGGAAGGGCTGTGGGACAACTGCGCGGCGTGCCTTCCTTTGCCTTTTACAGCATCGCGGCCATTGACTGGATATGGGGGTTCCCGCGGGTGCGGGGAGGAGGCGGTGCTCCGGCGGATTCGGCTGGCTCGCCCGCTGGGTTCCGGAAATATGGCAGTGAGGAACATAGAGAGGGGATAACGGCAGGTGCATCTGGCTTTTTTGCCATGTTCCGGAAACCCGGCAATGCGGAGCGTGAACACGGCATAACGGCAGGTGCATGCGCCCCTCCTGCCAGGATTTGGAAACCCGGCAGTGAGGAGCGTGAAGATGGCATAACAGCAGGTGCATGCGCCCCTCCTGCGATTCGGAAACGCGGCAGTGAGGAGCGTGAAGATGGCACGGCTGTAGGTACATGCGCCCCTCCTGCCAGGATTCGGAAACACAGCAATGAGGAGTGTAGAGAGGGTATAGCTGCAGATGCATCCGGCTTTTATGCCAGGATTCAGAAACCCGGCAAAGCGGAGCGTAGAGACGGTGCAGCCACAGATGCCCCCGGTGCTACAGCCAGGCTTCGGAAACATAGCCATGGGGAGAGGACAGGAGGCCGGCCTGCGAAAGACAGGGCTGGCCTGTCTGTGGGTTTATGGAAATACAGCCATGAGAACGGGGATGCCCGGCGCTTTCCGGTCAGTCCATGGGGAAAAGGCCTGGGAGCATATGCCCCCGGGTTTTCGGCGGATTTCCTGCGGTATGCGGGGGAAATCCCCGGGGCGGCTGCATATGCAAAGAGGCTGCGGAAGCGATACGGGCTGCGGGATCTGGGGCTTCTGCCGGTGCTGATGAACCGGGGCGACTACAATCTGTGCGGCTACGCCAGGCTGTTCCAGCCGGGCGGGAGGGGCTTCGGAGGGGAGTACCGGTTTGTCGGGCCTTTGTCCGTCCACAGGAAGATTGGGCAGCAGAATGATTTTTCCTGCTGGGACGAAGATGTATCCACGCCGCTTATCTACATATCTCTGGGCACTGTCTTCCACCGGAATGAAGAGTTCCTGAGGACAGTGGTGGAGCAGCTGGGGCTGCGGACTGGAAAACGGCTGACGGAAAGGCTGGAGAGAACGGGAGGAGGATGCCCTGCCGGTTTGGGAGGAGGGCGCTCCCGTGGGGAATCTTTCCGGGTGGTTCTGGTCTGGAGCGGGGACGAAACCCGCGCCTTTCCGGAGAATTTTACGGTGCGTCCTTTCGTGAACCAGAATGAAATATTAAAACACGCCGCTCTCTTCATCACGGCCGGCGGCATGAACAGCCTCCATGAGGCGCTGTATTTCGGGGTGCCATGCCTGATGTGCCCCCAGCAGGGAGAGCAGCGGCTGAACGCAAGGCGGTTTGAGCGGCTGGGGTTCGGGAAGATATTGCAAGATCCCCGAAAGCTTCGGCGGGAAGCATGGGAGTGCATGGAGCTGAAGAAGGGCTGGGACGAGAAGCTGAGAAAGCGGCTGACAGGTGTCTGCGTGGGCAAGGCGCTGGAGCTTATTGAAGCGGTGTGCACAGACCGGGATGGCATGGGTGATGTGGAAAATTGAATGAAAACCCTAATCCTCCAGCTATGCTGGGGAGAATAGAGTAAGCGGAAGCGGAGAGGATACCATAAAAAGCCTCCTGTGATACAATGAGTAAGGTCTGGGCAATAGGCTACTACGTAGCAACAATAGGCAATCTGACAGAAGAAGCAATTAAGAAGTACATTGCGGAGCAGTCAGAAGAGTCAAGAAAAGAAGATAGTGAAGGAGCCGTTTTTTAGCGGTAGCCAGTAAAAGAGCTTGCGACACCCGCCTTTCAGGTGCGCGAGTATTAAAGGCCCCTTGGGGGGCCTCTGGTCAACCCCCACTTGAAGTGGGGGGTGGTGACTTAGTCTAAGCCGCCCCGATTTCATGTGAAAGCAGGGCGACCACTTAAGCGTGCTGTTTTTGCTGGTAAAGGGCGGTTAAGGAATCCTGAAGCACCTGAGAAAAGTTAATATGATTATTTTCGGCAAAGGTGTTGAGCCATGCGGGAATGGTAAGATTTTTTCTTACAGCTTTTTCACCATACTTTT
>OFHM01001243.1_pt1 | contig 17284 bp, 19 predicted proteins | sample 1521311 | NCBI WGS metagenome assembly OFHM01 (sample SAMEA3504083, study PRJEB24116) | mouse gut metagenome | biome: mouse gut; feature: mouse-associated habitat; material: faeces | place: Denmark | collected 2011 | reverse complement strand
CTTTTCTCCGTCTGACGGGGGTCGGCGGCGCTGTCCTTTTCTACGGGATAGACCAGGGCGAACTCCCGGGCCGAGGCGGTGGACGCCTGGATGTCGTCCAGGTGGGCGGCGTCCCGCCGCAGCAGTTCCCGGACAGCCGGGAGCTGCTCCTCCTCCAGCCGCCTGTGGTAGAAGTCCTGGTTGGCCTGGAAGGACTCCCGGGAGTCCAGGGCCAGCAGGCGCACTGCGGGGGTGGCCCGGAGCAGGTTGGTCAGGGCGGTGACCCGGCCCCGCACCCCTTCCGGGGACAGCACGGACAGGTTGTCCGGCCTGAGCATAAAAAAGACCAGCTCCCCTTTGGCGGTTTTCACGCCGTGATCGGTGAGCTGGGTAATTCCCATGAGCTGCCGGGTGGACTGGCGTTCCCGCAGCTCTTTTTTCTGTTTTCGGTTCAAGTCTCGTTTTCCCTCCATTCAAAGTATTGCTGCTTCAAAAACAGGAAGTACATGGCGTAGCGGAGGAAATCCAGAATACTGGCGTCCTCCAGCCGGATGCTGAGGAAGGCGTACAGCACCGTGGCGATGAGCGGCGGCACCAGCCCAAGCTGGGCCAGGGCCAGCACGGACAGGACGAAGCCCACGCCGATGACCGCCACATCCCGCAGGGCCCACAGCCACAGGGTGGGCTTGGCTTTCAGGTTGTTGGGGTAGATGTAAATAGTCCGTCACCTCCGGAAAATGAAAAAGCCGCCCAATGAAGGGCGGCGAAAATTGACAAGATTCTGTTCGTCAGCTATAATGGAAAATGCCCCGCAAGGGGCCGGAAGGACACTGTTACATAAAAGGCGGTTAGCCCATTTCCTCGCGGATCCTGATCCGAAGGGGGGTGGTGCTTATGGGACATGGACGCTGGACGAAAGTCCTGCGGTACATCCTGTGGGCCATTGTCGCGTTCGCGCTGATGGCTGCCACAGCCCAGAAAGCGTGTTAGCCGCCCGGCTGCAACCCGAGCGGCTAACGGTTCTAAGTTAGTCAGTTGAGGGCTAACCGCTGTAGCAGTGCCCTTCTGCTATGATTATACCTGTGGGCCGCCGCTTTGTCAATGGCTTTCGGCCTCGTCCGTTCCGCCGATGGCGGCCATGGCTTCCAGGCACCATATCCCATGATCCCGCAGGGTCCGGATCAGCACCGTGTTCGCGGGCTCCCAGGCGTCCTCCGCCAGAACCTGCCCCAGCGGGTGCATATCGATGCCCAGGGCGGGGCAGTCCAGGAACATCCCGCCCGGGTGGTGGATGTGGGGATGGATGCTGGCCCGCCCCCAGTGGGGGATCTGGGCCGTATAGCTGACACTGGCTATTGTTCCGGACTGATCCCTGCGGGTGCTCTCATCCCATGTCAGCATGGCCGTCCGCCTCCTCCCGCTCCCCGGCGTCCGCCTCCCGCCGCTCCGCCTCGTCCAGCGTCTGCCGGATCAGGCCCAGCACGAACTCCTTCTGGGTCAGCTTTTTTCCGGTGCGGGTGCTCTCCCGTTCCAGATAGCCCTTCAGCCGCTGGAACAGCTCCTCCGGCATCTGGAAGGCCATGGTGCGCATCCCTTTTTCCATCTTCTCTTTTCCCCCCTCATAGTAGTCGGTCAGCAGCCCGGTGATGTACGCGCTCAGCGTCACCCCGGCCTGCTCCTGCGCCGCCCGGACCCGGCTGTGGAGATCTTCCGGGATCATGGCGCACAGGTTCTTTTGGTTTTCCGCCATATTGGTGTCCTCCTTTCTGTTTTGTGACGTAAGTATACCGTTAGCCGGGGCAAATAGCTATTCACAACAAGCAACAAAGATTCCCGCCGAAAGGAAGCATATCCAACAGTTACCCCGCCAGCAGGGCCAGGGCCATCCCCCGCATCAGGTATTCCACGCAGGGGATGGCCACGCTGTTCCCCAGCGCGCGGTACCTGGGGGAGTCCGCCGCGCCGGGCAGGGCGGTCCAATCATCCGGGAAGCCCTGTAACCGTTCGCACTCCCGTGTGGTCAGCCTTCTGATCAGCAAAGGGGATTCCACGACCAATTTGTCCGATGAGACGTATTGGGCGTTGGGGCCTTTGCTGTCGCTGGCAGTGAGCGGTCCAGTGGTTTCCTGGTAGACGAGGTCGGCGGCGTCCTTGTATTGTCTGGCACTTTGGGTAGAGGACACGCCGCCCTCCTGGAACACATCCACCCTCTGGCGGGAAAACACCGCGTGATGATCCGCAGCGGCCAGGGTGCAGGCGGTATTCTCCTGGACCCCGAGGCCGTTTTCGCCGTTTTCCGGATGGCGGTCGATGACGTTCCCGGCGATGCAGAGCACAGGATCCTCCTGTGTTACCAACGGGCAGTTATTTCCCCCGGTCCCAAATCTGGCGGTTATGGTTGGGGGAACGCTGTGGGGGCCGGTATATCTCGTGTCGATCCCGTGGTTCTCGAAAACCAGGGGCTGGTGCCCATGCTCCTGGGCGCGGAGCGTCCCCGCAATGTTTTCCGAGCAGGACATAACGCCGCCGCCCTGGTCGTTCAGGCAGATCAAGGGCAGATGCACCCCCATCTGCGCCCGGAGGGTGGGCGTCATGTTCTCGGTGAGATCCATGCGCTGTCCGCCATGGTCGGTCAAGCACAACACGGATGGCATCATATTGCCGCTGGATGAACCCTTCAGGGTGGGGGCCAGCTCCTCGCGGTAGCCGATGCTCCCGGCAGACGGTCCCGCCCCGGCGCAGAAGCCTGCTGTGAAAACAACTCCCGCAGGGTTGCGGCCGCCCCCTCCGTCCGCCCCCGCCAGGGTGGGGGCAACACTGTCCGGGGTGAATACCCGGGCCTGCTGGGTGTCCCAGGGGTTCAGGCAGTCGGATGTCAGGACGCAGGGATAACCCTGTCCGGCCTGCCCGCCGCCACCGCTGAGGGATGTATGACACTCCGGGGTCAGGAAACAATCGCCGTTCCCCTTGGTCACAACACCTGCTACGAATGTCTGTTGCTTCATCCCCGGCTGGGCACTCAACGCCCCCGCCACATCGTGCAGATCCCGGACTTCGTCCCTCTGATTTGCCGCAAAGGCCGTCACGTCCCCGGCGTTTGGGAGCGGCATGAGGTAAACGGTCAGCCCCGCCTGGGCCTTCAACGCCGCCTCCAGCTGGGGCGGCAGGGGCTTGCCCCGCTCACGGGCCCTGCGCAGGATACCCAGGCAGGCTTTCCGGCTCAAATAGTATTTTCGGGGCGGTGAGTCCTCCAAAATCTGCGATAAGGAACACGCGCGCCCTTCTCTGGGCGAGGCCCCAGTATTGAGCGTCCAGGACTCTCCAAGCCAGGGAGAAAGAATCTCCCACTCGTATTCGCCCAGCAGGTTGCCATGGCCCGGTGTGAGGTCGAGGGACATGAACGGGACAGCCACTAATTTTGCAGATCTCCTTGAGGACGATCCGGAAGTCCTCCCCCTTGGGCGAGCCCGAGCTGAACGCGCCTGGGACGTTTTCCCAGCACAGCAGTCTTGGACGAATAGACACACCTGTCCGTCCACGTTGCACATCTGCCGCTCTCATCTCCTTTACGATGCGGATTTGTTCCATAAACAGGCCGGATCTGGCCCCGGTGAGACCGGAACGGGGGCCAGCCACGCTGAGATCCTGACAGGGTGAGCCCCCGCAGATGATGTCCACCGGGGGCAGCTCCGCGCCATTTAATTTCGTGATATCCCCCACGTGGATCATATCGGGGAAGTGCTTTTGGGTCACCCGGATGGGGAACGCCTCAATCTCGCTGGCCCATACCGGGACGATCCCATTGCGCACCGCCGCCAAAGGGAAGCCGCCGATGCCGTCGAACAGGGAGCCCAGGGTCAGCATGGCGCGTCCATTGCGGGGCCGGGGGGCTGGCCCTGCTCCTCCAGCGCGTTTCGCCAGGACTCCGGGAGCTGGAACGTCATCCCCAGGGCGGTCTGCTGGGTGGCGGTGTAGGCCAGCGTGTCCAGCACCATAGGCAGCCACGGGCCCAGATCCCCGGGGCCTGCGTCGGTAAACTGCACTGTGAGCAGCAGGACGTCCTCATACCGCTCCCAGCTCCCATATTGATCGGCGGAGAAAACAGACACCCCTTCGTCATTGCAGTCCAGCCAGACGGTCCTGTTCAAGCTGGGCAGAAGGTAGGACGTGGAGCCCACCATGCAGCGGCCCCCGGTATCGCCGTAGTCCTGATCCTGGAGCTGGTACTCAAAGGGATCAAACCCGGGCCGCAGGTCATGGACGCCGATCTCCTCCGCCGTCATGGAGCGATCCAGCGGATATTCGCCGGGATAAGTGCGGCACTCATAAGCGGCGGCGGGACTGCCGTTCATGCAGCGGTTCCGCAGGTCGCGGATCTTCTTCTCCGCAGCTTCCTTTTCCCGGAAGAACAGCCGCCTGCCGTTCTCCGCCAGACAGCCGGACTGTCCGGAGAGGGGGCCGTTGGGCGTCCCGGCGGCCCATATCACGTACAGGCTGGGCGGGGTAATGTCAACCGGCCCGGTTTCTTTCGTGTATTTCATGATGAATGATTCCTTTCTATTATGATCTGCCGTCTGGGCGGTGTGGACACCTCGCCCCCGGACAGCGGCGGCCCCGCCGTCAGGAGAAAGCCGCCGCTCCCATCAAAGAGGGATCAGTACAGCGTGTCCATCGCGGGTCCGGTGAACGGCTCCGGTTCGTCCTCCCAGCACAGCTCGTCAGGGGGGCGGTACAGGATCTCCTCCGTGCCGACGTGCTGGACCGGGATGCCCAGTCCCTTCGCAAGCTGCTCCTCGGCGGCCATGCCGGGGCTGATCCGGTCGCCGGACAGCGGGGAGGCAATGTATACCAGCTTTCTCATCTATGATCATGCTCCTTCTTTGAACTATTTTCCGCCAACCGCGCTGGCGATGACCTTGGTGGTGCTCACCGCCATCTGGGCGGTGTGGACGGCGGAGGTGAGGCTGGCCTTGGTGGAGGTGTCCAGCCCAAAGGCCCCGGCGATCCGGGGCACCTCCCCCGCGGACAGCATCAGCCCCAGCCCCAGCAGGGCGTGGTCGCTGAACACCATCAGCCCCGCCGTCAGGATGGCGGCCTGGAGGAAGGCCGTCAGGCACAGGCCCACGATCTGCTTGCACCACTGGGTGAAGCCGTCCGTGTAGCCCCGGGGGACGCTGAACATATAGAGCGCGCCCACCGCGATCTGGATGAGCAGGATGCCGCCCCGCTTCAGATTGGCGAAGAATACCTTGAGCACGGCGTAGGCCATCAGGATTACACAGAACAGCATCATGACGGGGTTGAAGGCAGGCCCGCCGAAAATGAAGTCCACCCCGGAGGCAATCAGCCCTTCCGGGGTGGTGAGCTTTTCAACAATACCCTGTCCGATGCCCCCGATGTCCCCCAGCCCGGTGATGCCAGCGGTAAAGCTGGCCTGGAGGGATACGGACAGGGCGTACAGCCGGACGGGGACGGCGGAGAACAGGCTGGCCGCCAGAAACCCCTTGAGGCAGTTGATGGCGGTATGGCGGATGTTCCCACGGCCCGAGGAATACTCGATGCCGAACTCAAAGCAGGACACCACCACGCTGACAGCGAACAGTGCCCAGCCCAGCTGGGAGAAGAACCGCACCACGGCCTGCACCCAGATCAGGTCGAACAGCTCCACCCCCATATTGCCCATGAGGGCGAAGAACGCCCCCAGGAACCCCACCGTCTGGCTGTATGCCCAGTCCAGCAGTTCATCCAGGACGGTGGAGGCCACGAAGTCCCAAATAAAAATAGTAAATCACCTCGCATTGTGATATAATGATGCCCCTGGCGTTCAACGCCAGGGGTGTTTTCAAATGAGGAAGCGGAGGCGGGCCCATGACCTGCAGCGAGTTCAAAACCCAATATCAGATCCGCCTCAACCCCCAGCAGGAGGCGGCGGTGCGGCAGGTGGACGGCCCCGTCCTGCTCCTGGCGGTGCCGGGCAGCGGCAAGACCACCGTGCTGGTCACCCGCCTGGGATACATGATCTATTGTAAAGGCATCCGCCCGGAGAACATCCTCACCGTGACATACACCGTGGCCGCCACCCGTGATATGAAGGCCCGGTTTGTCCGCATCTTCGGGGAGGAGCAGGTGGACAAGCTCACCTTCCGCACCATCAACGGCCTGTGCGCGGTGGCGATCCACCACTATGCGCGGACAAAGGGCACCCAGCCCTTCGCCCTGGCGGACGATGAGGCCCAGCTCAACGCGGTGGTCCGGGAGCTGCTGGCCAAGGGCGGAGGCGGATACCCTCCAGATCAGCAGGTGAAGGAGGCCCGCACCCAGATCACCTACTGTAAAAACATGATGTTCAGTGACGCGGACGTGGAGGCCCGCCAGGTGGACGGCATGGACTTTCCGTCAGTCTACAAGGGCTACCAGGCGTTTCTGTTGAAGCACCGCCTCATGGACTTTGACGATCAGATGGTGTTCACCTACCGCATTTTCCGGCAGCACCCGGACATTCTGGCCCACTTCCAGCACCGCTGGCCCTATCTCTGCGTGGACGAGGCCCAGGACACGTCCAAGATTCAGCACGCCATCCTGCGCCTGCTGGCGGCCAAGTCCCGCAGCATCTTCATGGTGGGGGACGAGGATCAGAGCATCTACGGCTTCCGGGCGGCGTGGCCCCAGGCACTGCTGGAGTTTGACCAGGTGTGGCCGGGGGCCAAGGTGCTGATGATGGAGACCAACTACCGCTCCACCCGGACCATCGTGGACCGGGCGGACGCATTCATCCGGCGCAACCAGAACCGCCGTCCCAAGACCATGCGCACAGATAATCCAGAGGGGCCTCCAGTGCGGAAGGTGGTTTTGAAGGACTACAGCAGGCAGTACAACTACCTGCTGAAAATCGCGGAGGACTGCACTGAGCCCACGGCAGTGCTCTACCGTAACAACGACAGCGCCCTGCCCCTCATCGACCTGCTGGAGCGGGAGGGGGTTCCCTATACCTGCCGCCAGCGGGAGGGCTTCTTCTTCACCAGCCCCATTGTCCGGGACGTCACCGATATGCTGGAGTTCGCCTTTGACGACGCCAACTGGGAGCGGTTCCTCCGGTTCTACTATAAGCTGGATCTGAAAATCAAAAAGCCGGTCCTGGCCGGGATGCTCCGGGGGATGGGGCCGGATGAGACGGTGTTCGACCGCCTGCTGGCCAACGAGGGCCTGGAACCCTGGCAGTATGGGAAGGTGCGGGCACTCCAGACCCATTACGCAAAAATCCCCCAGCTCACCAGCTTTGCCGCCATCCAGCGGCTGGTGAAGTTCATGGGCTACGGGGACTATCTGCGGGAGCAGAAGGCGGACACGTCCAAGCTGGATGTGCTGCTGTCCCTGGCCAACCAGACCCCGGCCACGGGGCCGTTCCTTCTGCGGCTGCAAGAGCTGCGGGACACCATTGAGGGCATGGAACCCGACCCGGCCTGCCCCTTCGTGCTGTCCACCATCCACGCCAGCAAGGGGCTGGAGTACGACCGCGTCATCCTCATCGACGCGGTGGACGGCACGTTCCCCTCTGATCCCTTCCCGCATGATGACGAGGGAAGGTCCGCGCTGGAGGAGGAGCGTCGGCTGTTCTATGTAGGGGCCACCCGGGCCAAGCGGGAGCTGGATCTGCTGTGCTATGAGGGCAAGTTTGGGGAGCCAGCCGGAGCAGGCCGCACCTTCATCGGCCAGCTCCTGGGGGAGGAGCCGCCTGCGGCCCCGGAACCCCAGTTCAATCCCCAGCCCAAGCCGAAACGGGCCAGCCGTCCCGCTTACGAGGACGGCCCCACCCCGGCCCAGCTGGCGAAGCGGATGGAGGATTTCATGGCCGGGGCCGAGGTGGAGCACAAGCGGTTCGGAAAGGGCGAGATTCTGGGGCGGCTGGGCAGCATCGCCCTCATCGCCTTTGAGGACATGGATGAGGTGAAGCGGGTAGACCTGACCACCTGTGTCAAAAAGGGCCTGATCCGTCCGGCTGGGGAGTGATCACAGCCCCACAATGGTCCAGATGTACAGCGGGGCGGTGAGGACGAACACCAGGCAGGCGAACAGGATCACCGGGCCCGCCCACTCAAACTGGCCGTGCTTCTTATAATCAAAATACGCCAGGCCGACCTTGCCGAAAAAGGCAATCGCCAGGATCATATCCAGCGCGGGGAACACCACGTTGTTCACCACGGTCTTGATCTGGCCCGCGGCGTCCTTCCAAGTCTTTTCCACCACGTCGGCCACGCCCGTGCCGCCCGCGGAGGCGAAGGCCGGGGCGCAGCACAGGGCCGCCGCCACCAGGACGGCAATCAGAATAGCGGCAGTCTTTTTGTACTTCATGTTGAATTGTCCTCCAATCTAATCGTTTGATGAATTGTGTTCCACGCGGGCATTCCGGCGGCCCGCGCGTTCCTTGGCACGTCTTACCAGCAGGTGAAATTCCCAGGGGGAAACCTGGAGGGACTTGTAACAGCCCCGGTCGTCCATGCCGTGGGCCCCGATGTGGACCACCAGGGGATGGCTGGCACCGGGGCTGTCCAGATACCTCCGCCTGAACTCAACCGGGGACAGCCTGCCTACCCCAGCCACATAGATCCACTGGGCGGCGGTGCAGAACTCGCCGGGCTCGTCAGGCCACAGGTGCTTCCCCCGCAGGGCGCGGGGGAGCTTTTCTTTGTCCGGGACCGGAAGAAGGCACCGCTGGAACAGGCAGTACCGGACCCGCAGCCGGGCGGCCAGTTCCCGGGCCAGCTCCATGACCTGCGGGTCGGACTTCCACAGGGGGTATTCCAAAAACCGCAGCTCCATCACGTCCTCGCCCTCCCGGTCATTGGGGAACAGCGGCAGGCAGTGGATCAGGTCTATGGCATCTGCGCCCTGTTGGACGCCCAGAATCTTTTGACCGGAGGCGGGCAGGGCCCTGTATGCCCGGACGGCGTCAGGGAGGCTGTGGAAGTGGGCGATATCCAGCCGCCCTTCCCTCGGGTTGTTTGTCACATAGAATTGGAGCATGGCCCTCACCCCGCTTCCATGCCGCGCGGGCGGGGCTGTCCGGCTGCCCGGCGGCCTTCCTTCCACCTGTCCAGCCCGCCCTCCCGTCTGGCCTCCTCCCGGGAGTAGGGGTACAGCACCTCAGCCATGATGGACCACCTCGCCGTCCAGCGTGATCAGATCATCCAGGCCGCCCGCGCACGCCCCCATCCCCTCCAGCATCCGCCGCACCGCCGGGGGGACGTCGGTGATGTCGTGCCGCGATCCGCCGTCCGTAATATGGGCCACGCCGCCGCAGACCGCCACATGGAGCTTGTTCCCCTCCGGAATGCCCATCTCTGCCCGTATATCCTCGGACAGCTCCGCCTCCGGCCCGTATACCCCCTCGTAGGGGCACCCGTCCGGGCAGCCCCCGCAGGGGCCGCAGGCGTCCTTCAGCTTGCCCAGGAACTCCGCCGCAAGGCAGGTCAGGGCGTCGATGGCGCGGACCGTCTGCATCGCGGTCATGCTGGCGGGAGCCGCCACCAGCAAGCCCTTCTCCACCCGGAAGCCCAGGGTTTCGTCTGGCTTGAAGCCGCAGATCTCCGCCACCTCGCCAGGGAGCGTAAAATCCTTGTTCCGCTTATGATTCTTCATGTTCGTGTTCCTCCTCTTGTTTTTTTGTAGGTTCATGGATCAGCCGGTACGTCCCCCCGCCGTCCCTGTCCTCTCCGCGCTGGAACAGGTCCATCTGCCAGCCCCGGTCAACGCCCAGGGCGCGGGGGTCATAGTTGGTCATCACCACCTCCTCGTACTCGCTGCCCGCGGTCTGGGACATACTGTTGGGCCGCGTGGTGTGGAAGATGTAAAAGTCCCGGTACAGGCCGCAGATGAAATCGCAGTAGTTGTAGGACACCATCACCAGCCCTTTGCACTTTGCCAGCGTGTCGTGGAGCCGGATATGGTCTGTTTTGGGAAAGGCCACCTCGTAGTGCTCGGCGTTGAAGTAGGGCGGGTCACAGTAGAAAAAGGTGTCCTCCCGGTCGTACTGGGCGATGAGCTCCCCGAAATCCTTGTTCTCCACCACCACATCCTTCAGACGCCGGTGGGCCTGCTCAATAAGGGGGAAGTTGGCCCGCATATCGTGGGGCTGGCTGCCGTAGCTGGTGAGGGCCGAGGCGTAGCTGTAGCGGATGATCTGATAGAACCAGGACGCTCTTTGTACATCGCTGGCGGGGCTGTCCCGCGCCAGCGCCTGTTTGATCAGTTCGAAGTCCTCACGGGAATTGAGGACATACCGCAGGGAGTCGATCAGCTCCTCATGCCGGTCCCGGACGCAGCGGTACAGGTTGACGAGGAGGCTGTTGAAGTCGTTGTAGACCTCGAAATCCCTGCCGGGCGGCTTGTGGAACAGCACCCAGCCCCCTCCGCCAAATACCTCAATGTACCGCTCATAGGACAGCGGGAACCGCTGTACGATTTCCTCCCGCAGCGCCTTTTTGCCCCCCACCCAGCTCATGAAGCTGTTCAAGGGCTGTCACCTCCCGGGATGCGGAGCTGGGCGGTATCGAACTTCTCCAGCGACTGGTTCAGGCCCCGGATGGCGGCGGCGATGCCGCTGATCCGGTGGGTCATGTGGGCGATGGTGGCGCGCACCTCCTGCTCCGCGGCGGCATAAAAGTAGCCGCTGGAGCTGCTGGCGATGGGGATGCCCCTGCGCCGGAGCCGGTTGACCGCGTCCCGCAGCTCCTTGCCCCGGACGGAGAAGGTCCGCTCCAGTTCCCGGCTGGTAGCGGCGCCGCCCTCGCCCAGATGGTACTGCCACAGATATTCGGCCAGCTGTTTATCCTCCATGATTCCTCCTTTCCGGGGCCGTTTTTCCGAAAAAGAGCACAAGCGGGAACCCCACGGGAGCCCAGCGAAGCGGGTCCCGTGGGGAGAGGAGAAGCAGCGGAATGAGCGAGCTTTCGGGCCTCGCCCGGAAGCGAGGGATATGGAGCTTGCGACGACGAAGGAGCCGCTTGTCCCTTTCGGTAAAACGGCCCCTTGATGCTGATATTGTTATTGACTTGATTGTCTGGCATGGGCTGTGCCCATGGAACACCACTCCTTTCCGCTGGCGGTCCAGTCACTGCATGGTCATGCCCTGCTCAGGTGAGTACCTGGCTGGGCGTTTGTATGGTTTCCACTCTCCGGGTGTGGACAGGATCGGTCCACATCTCCTGGAAACCCGCCGCGATGGACTCACAGGCTCCAAGCCCGCTGTCCAACGCTTCCTGATTGATTTCGGAGAACTGGCCTGCCAAGTCAATAATATAGTTCTCCAGCCCGATAATAATATTTTCTTTCCTGACCTCACTCAGTTCCGGCACATCTACTCCGTTTTGGGCGGCGGATACCGCATCATCAAAGAGGGCGCCATAGTGTTCTTCCCGCACCACTGGATCATCGTCCTCTTCGAAGGGGTCAGGCCAAAACGCTGCAAGACCGCAGATAAAATCCCGCAGGGCAGGGAGTTGTTCACCGCTGCCATGAGCGGCGAGACAGGCCCCGTGTTCGATGAGTCCATGCAGACAAAGCCGTATCTCCTTGAATCGGGCATGATAGAACTTATCTGAAAAGTTCCAGCCCTTGAGTTTTTTCGGAGGGATATTTCCGGCAATACAGGCCAGCGCGGGACAGGACTGGAGTTTTCTTGAGAGCGGCGATCCGGTGTTTCGCGTGTGCCCCATGATAAAATGCCGCACACGGGGCTTTCCAGGCTCGATCAGTAACAATTTACCTCTTCCTTTCACTGCATGGTCATGCCCTGCTCAGGCGGGGACATGGCCTCATTCCTGTGGACGTACAGTCCGGTGCTGCCGGATGTGTAGATGCTCTCGAACTCGTGGGTCAGGGCGGCGTAGGCGGTGAAGTCGACGCAGAGGTCGATCACCTTTTTGTCCAGGCCCTTCTCCAGCAGTTCTTTCTCTGCCTTCTCCCGGAAGCTGCCAATCTCCACAAACTCATAGCTGTCCAGGCGGCCGGCGATCTCCACCGCCTCCTCCAGACTGGCACAGTCCTCCGATTCCATCGCCGCCTGGAGCTGCCGGAGGCCGCATTCGCCGCGCCCGGCAAGTGCCTCCGCGATGGCGGCTCTGGCTGCGGCAGCATCCTCCGGGGCGGCCTGGCTGGACATCTTCTCCAGCATAGGGACGGCTTTCAGCACATCCTGCTGGGCCGGGGCGGTAAGATCACGGACAAATTCATTGCCGTTGCGCTTTAGATAGCCGGTTTCACTGCCGGCCTCCATGTATCCGGACCTCTCCAGCAGATCTTCCGCATAGGCGTCCAGATCAATATTGCCGGACTGGATCAGTTCCTCCGACACACCACAGGAGCGGAGGTTGCTTACAGCAAACTCCTTTATGCCGCTGCTTGGTACCCACTCATAGCAACGGAGGTTTTGTGAGATGTCCAGGGCAAATTTCAGAGTACGGCAGTCTTCATACTCCAAAGCGGCGGCAAACTTGTCCAGCCAGTGCGCTTCACCCTGGCCCTGTTCAGCCAGAACATAGCCGAGATAATCCCCATCCCAAACCAGATCGGTAATGCTGGAATACTGCTTCGTAAGGTCTCCGGCCTCGGGGAGAATGCACCGTGCTTCCAGCAGAGTGCAGTCCTCCAGAGACTTGACCCGCAGCTCGTCCAGCGCCAGCACGACCTCGTCCGCGTCCTCCGCCATTTTGCCGTCATATCCCGGCAGACGGAGCCACACGCCCTCGGGGACCGCAGGGGAGGCCAGCTTCAGCTTGACGCTCCAATCGCTGTCCTCCGGCAAAAACGCATTTTTTTCGGAGTAAGCTGGTTCTGCTGCCCTTTTCGGATATTCCACATAATAGCCTCCGATGAACAGTCCGGGGTGCTCATCCTCAAACTTCTGCCCGATGTGACCAAAATCCACATAGGGCAGGACGTCCTCCGGCAGGTTGACCGCTCCTTTCTGGCTGTACTTGCCCAAATCCTCATAGCTCCCAGCTGGATGGAGCGTACAGTCGGGCAGGTGCAAAATACTGTTGATGGCGTCAGCCGCCTTTTCGGGCGGATACCCCATCGAGACGGCGGCGAGGGCATAACTCTCCCGGACGCTCAACGTCTCCAGCCGCTCCTTCAGCCACTCCTGTTCCTGGGGCGTACCGGGCAGTTCCAGGAATTCTTTGAAATCATCCATCATCACATCATCTCCATTCCGCCCTGCTGAGGGCTTTCTTCCATACCCTGGACAGGCTGTCCAGCGTCATCGCAAAGTCCGTTCACCTCCGTTTCCGCCTGAAGGCGAAAACTCCGTTCACTCCCTTGCTCTTCCGCTCCCCACATGACCCGCTCCGCTGGGCTCATGTGGGGACCCCGTGGCTCAATCAGGCCATAGGGAGTCAGAACGCCGTCGCACTTTTCGATCAGCGCCTGTCCGTACTGGTATAGATTCAGGTGTGGGGCGAGTGTCGCCGCGTCCGGCTCACAGAGGATAAGAGAAAGCTCCCCCTTCGCCACTTCGATGGGGGAGCTGTACTGGGGGGAGAAGACATAGTTGTCCAGCGAGTCCATGAGCGCCCCGGCGCTCAGGATGTCCTTGCAGTCTGTGGCTTCCAGCAGGGCTTTGTAAGTGGTCAGGGTCTTCGGCTCCAGCCCTGCCAGTCTGCGGGCCAGCAGGTCCACAGTTTCCATTCCACCGGTCAGACCGATGAGTGACGGCGCGGTGCAGTCCACACAGCGCACCGGCTCCGTCCCCATGGGAGCGTTGGCCGGGTATGGAAACTCCACCCGGTTTCCGTCAAATGTCTCAGCCAGGATGGTGTACGCGGGCTTTTTCGGCGTGAGATCCAAGGTTTTGTAAATCTGACGCGGTTCGCTGTGCCGCTCCACATAGCCGAAGCCGGTAAATGTACTGCCCTCCGCCTCCCGATGGTTCTTCCCGATCTGCGCGTAGTCCAGCAGTTCAAGCGCGGCATCCGGAATGGCGTCTGTTTCCGGGATAAACCCGTTCTCCACAAGGAACCTGCCCAGTTCCTCATCGGTCACGGCATCCTCCAACACATGGCAGCATTCCCCGCTGTAGGCGTAGTCGATCAGGCTGCCAATGGGGATCGTTTCCACGCCTTTCTGAATATCCATGCAGACCAGCCCCTCGAAGACGGCCATACCTCGCGTGTCCAGCTCTGCCAGCCGCTTGGCCAGGGCATTGAGCGGGAAGATGTCTGTCTCCTGAATGCGCTCGTTCAAGTAGTCGTATTCCTCGACAGCATGGAACTCCAGATATGGGTGCTTTCCGTCCTCCAGCCGGAGCTGTTCCATCGCGTCGAGAAGCTGGTAATCCGTGGCCGGCAGGTCCAACTCCACCTCCCGGAAGTCTCCGTTGGGGCTGTTCAGGGCGCGGATATGGAATATCTTATCCAAGGGTCAACCCTCCCTTGACCTGGCCTTGCTCGTCATATTGCGCCGGATCGGCGGCGGGACAGTGCCAGCCAAACAGGCTGCCGTTTAGCATAGCCTGCTCCTGAGCGGGGGAGATGCCGCGCTCTCTGTTAAAGATGTTCGCCAAGTGACGGTTCAGATCGGGCTCCTCTTTGTTGTCCTCTGATACATGATAGCCGCGCTCTCCCCGCACAATGCAGATGAGTGACCCATCGCTGGGCAGGGTGGACCAGCACATATCTGGCAGGCGCTCAGAGAATTGGGGATCAAAGCGGTCCTGCTCTGTCATGATACTCCACCCTTCGCTTTGCCACAAGTGGGCGTAGATTTCCATGCCATTGCCCACCTGAATCTCTCTTTGCTCAAAGCTTTCTCCTGCTCCATCACTGGCCTGTCCACCGATTTCGTCAGTGAGGGCCGCCAATTCCAGTGGAGTCAAGGCGCCCCGCACCTTGCATTCGGCTACGCCCCAGAGCCGGCCGTCCCGCGCCTCGGCGGTGAAGTAATAGGACTGTACCTTTCGGTCTACACTGTCCGGACCGCTGAAATAGGCCATGAGGCCGCGCTCGACCTCCTCCGGGCTTTCCGCGTGCTGTTCCATCCAGCGGCGCTCCTTCTGGAGTGCCGCGATGATCTGTGGGGCGTACTCCGCAGCTTCGCGGGAGTCCATGGTGATGTCGATCTCCAGGCCGTCTTCCTCATCGTAATAGGTTGCCGTCATGGGCATATACAGCTTCAGCGTCTGGAGGGGCGGGGGCAGGACAGAGAAGCTGTCCGCACCCAGCACCAGATTCAGACTGCGGCCGCTGCCCCAGTTCACCAGAAAGTGGCCGGCATCGTCGATACCCTTCAGCGTCCCCATGCTCCCCGGCTCCACCGGGTGGGGGTCGTCTTTCATCTCTCTGAGCTTGATCCTGCTGCCCTGCGGGAATTGCTCCCGCAGAAAATCCAGCCATTCTCTCGGTATCCGGTCCATTTACATTCCCTCCATTTTTATATCAGTTTGCGGCCCGTTCCTCTGCGGGGGACCGCCCTCACGGGCCTTTTGAATGTCCGGACAGTCGGAGAACCACATTGTGTGCTGAGACTTCAGATGGAACTCGACAGCGCCCGGTTCCAGATACTTTTCGCACAGGCGGGGAAGATACTCCTCAACCTCATCCCATTCGTAGGGGTAGTCGACGCCTTCTCCATAGGTAATATCTTTTTTTAACTCCGCTACCAGTGCTTTGTATGCGTCCGGGTCCGTGTTTTCATAGATGTCCTTGCCGGTCAAATACTTCATCGTTTCGTTTCCAGTGTAAGGCAATTCTTCGAACTGGCAGCCTCCATAGGCTTCCACATCCGCCAGAGAGTCCGGATCGGCCAACGCGGCCAGGTAGACTTCCTCGCCCTGGGCGATGAGCCATGCGCGGAAGTCGATGAAACTGTCGTCTGAGCAGCCGTTTTCACACATCAGCGAGGCGGCGGTCCACAGTCCGTATTGATACGATAAATACAGGTATCCGTCCATGATATTGGTGAAGTCCTGCGTCTGCTGGGGGCCGCAGGCAATGAGCTGCTTGGTCAGCCACTGGCTGGATGCGTCCATATTCTGACCGCATTCCTTCTTTGCCCCGGCGATCAGCTCCCAGAAATCGGACTTGCTCATTTCCATACCGGCCTGCAGCGGCTGAGGAGAGGATGCTTCCATTCTCCAGTCCCTTTGAAGCTGGGATGAGAGCGCATTGCACTCAGCGATCCACTGCTCCAGATCCCCACAGTCCGTCATCTCCTCAGCATACAGCCGCAGTCCATTCAGGATATCCGTTTTTGTCTGCGCACTCAGCTCAGGTGCGCCGCTGGAGTCTCTGGCGGCGGATACCGCCTGGTCGAATGTATTGCCGATTTGCTCCGCCATCTCCCGGTATCCCTTGGGTGTGTCATCCTCAGTCAGCCCCCAGAACTCAGCCATATCTGTGATCAGTCTGCGGAATGTGGGCAGCTGCTCTTCCTGACCTTGTGCGGCAAGCCGGGCGGCATGATCTGTCAGGCCGGCGATGCATTTGCGAATGGCGGCTTTGTACTCCCGGTACTGCGGCTCTATCCGAGCCAGCAGTTCATCAATGGTATAACGTCGCGTGTTCTCACACCGGACCGGCGAGGTCTGTTCTCTGTTATCCAAGCTGCATTCCTCCCATTTCAATACGTTCCGCCATATCCTCAGCCTGGATAGGCGGAGCCTCGTAGAGCGTCTTTTTTCCGTAGGTGATTCGGATGATGTCCTCCGCACTGTAATTGGCGCTGCGGCCAAACAGCCGCTCAAACTCACGGCGATCCTGTGCGGGGATATCATAGGTGCTGTAATAATTCCTATGGCCTGTCAGGGAGTTTGCCGCCGTCTTGAAAGTCAGTTCCATGCCATCTTTCTCAACCGTAACGGTCACCGTTTTAGCGCCGCTGGCTTTTAACGCCTCTGTGATGGCTTTCATTCGGTGGATGGGATTTTCGGTATCCTGCATCAGCGCCTGATATTCCGCTAACAGAGCGTCATCTTTCAGAAATTGCAGGAGAAACTTCTCCTGATTGATTTTGATATGCTGATCCGCCTCTGTCTCAATGAAGCCCTCCGGGTCCTGGAGCCAGGCCATAAAAGCGGCCTCCGGCAGTTCATTCAGAATATAGTCGCTGTGGAACTGCCCATCTGGCGCCTGGTTGGCAAAAATTTGGCAGATTACCGTTTCTTTGGCGCCGTAGTCCTGATAATACTGAAGATCGCGCTTCGCTTGTCCGCTGGAGACTATCTGTGTGGGGAGGTTGCTCCGGTCATTCGCGATGATCTCCTCCACGCGCTGATTGATTTTGGCGCATATTTCATCCACCATAGAGGGGATGG
>OFHM01001237.1_pt1 | contig 17342 bp, 27 predicted proteins | sample 1521311 | NCBI WGS metagenome assembly OFHM01 (sample SAMEA3504083, study PRJEB24116) | mouse gut metagenome | biome: mouse gut; feature: mouse-associated habitat; material: faeces | place: Denmark | collected 2011 | reverse complement strand
ACACCGATTATTACATTATCATTATTTACTACTAAAGCAACTCTATCTTTTGAAGCATCAATCTTATCAATGGTTTCCTTAATTGTATATGTTTTTAAAACACAATGTTTATTCATAAAGTCTCCGTCTTTAATATGTAAGATTTTTTATCAACCACTTTTCATCAGCTTTTGTATTCATTAATAAATCTAAAATTCTCTCAGAAGAATGTCCATCTCCATATGGATTTTTGCATTTATTATTTAAAAAATCTCTAAATTCAAAGGACATTGCTTTATTAACAGCTTCTATTATGTCATCAACTTTAAAATCTACATCAATAACATTTATACCTCTGAACCTAAGACTTTGCCTTCTGCCAATATTTACAGCCGGTATTTTAAATGTCGGAGCTTCTAATAGTCCAGAACTGGAATTTCCAACAATGCACTTAGAATTTTTTAATAATCCCAAGTAGTCTTCTCTCTTTACATTTGAATAGAAATGATATTTTCCACATTTCAGATTAAGTATAGTATCTTTCACCATATTGGATCCTGCATCATTATTAGGTAAAATAACAATTTTTGTTTCTTCAAAATAGTTTAATGCATGAACAAAAATTTCTGCCTGTTCTCCGGCTTTAGCTGCTTCTTCTGTTACGGGATGCATTACCGCTAAAATATATCCATTCCTAAGACTCACTGAAAATTTTTCTTCTAATTCATCAATTTCTGTAAATTTATACTGTACCATTTCATCTATTTGCGGGGCGCCGACGTTAAATACTCTAAATGGTTCTTCGCCCAATTTAATTAACCTCATAGCCGCATCATCGTTCGCTGCAAAATGCATGTGCACAAATTTCCCAATTGCATGCCTTGCCATACCATCTATATTCCCTGACAACTCACCAGCCTGTATATGTGCTACAGGGGTGTATGTATATGCTGCCACTATAGCCCCCATTAATTGCTCCCCTCGGTCACCTGCCAGTAATATCCAATCTGGTTTTTCTACATCAATTATATCTGGCAAACTCAAAAAACATATCCCTAATGATTTTGCATGTGTATAATGATTATAACCATCTAGCGACATATGTATCTTATAATCTATTTTAAATCCATCGTTTTCTATTTCTTTGTAAGAACTTCCAAATGACTCCAAAAGATGCATATTCGTAACTATTAATACAATTTTGACATCTCCCCTTTTTCTGGCAAGTTTCATAATCGGCCTTATATACCCCCATTCGCCTCTGGAACCAGTAAGAATCATTATTTTTTTCATATTGCCTTGTCCTCTTTACTATTTTTATTCAAAATCAGAATATTTAAGTAATACATTCTCTTCAATATCACATACAGCTTTCTTACCAATTATTTCATTCATTTTATATGAAGGAATTCCGTTTCCCGGCCTTTTAGACCAAACCATGTCTTTTTTTATCATTTGCCCTTTCTTTATCGGACAACAAGATACAATGCTCCTAAATGCCCATTCTCGAATTACTTTTTCATCTTCATGTACAACCTTTTCTGCTCCCAACGCAGCTTCTATTTTACGAATCCCATCAACCAGGTTATGTAAATCATAAAAGTCTATAGAAACTGTTTGATCCGGCCCCGGTGTTTGTTTTGATAAAATAACATGCTTTTCTATTATAGTTGCTCCTAAAGCAACTGCTGCATAACATGTATACAAATCAGGCGTATGGTCAGAATGACCTATGATAGCATTGGGAAATCGTTCTCTCATTCTTCCTATAACATTCAGATTGACATCTTCATATTTAGGTGGATATTCTGATAGACAATTTGTGAATGCTATTGGTATTTTAAATGGAAGTAATTCTTCATATGTTCTTTGAATTTCATCTAATGTGGACATTCCTGTAGAAATAATCATCGGCTTTCCGATTTGCGCAATCTTTACCAATGATGGAATATCTGTCATTTCACCGGAACCAATTTTAAATGCATCAACTCCTATTTCATTTAGTTCATAAGCAGCTTTCAAGCTAAATGGAGTACATAAATACTGGATACCTATTTCTCGACAATACTTCATCAATTCTGCATGCTGTTCTAACGTCAAAGCATGCAATTTTAAGAAATCATATAGTGGAATATCGAAATTAGGTGACATTGGAGCATCTTTTAACATTTCCTCATCTGGTAAATGGTGCTGAAATTTTATACAGTCAGCACCAGCCAATTTTGCCTGCCGACACATCTCTTTCGCCGCATCTATATTGCCCATATGGTTATCGCATCCCTCCGCGATAATATACACCGGACATCCTTCTCCAACTTTTCTTCGACCAATTTCAAACGTACCCATAGTAAATACCTACCTCTCTCCTATTTCCTTTTAAATTGTAATTTCTTCTGCACATATCCCCTCCACATCTTCCTCCATCCCCTTCTCCCACAAAATCCTCTCCAAATTCCCGTCATACTCATCATACCTGTCGCAAATCTCCCCCGCGTCTCCTATTGCAACCATATGTCCCTTTTCCAGCCACAAAGCCATATCGCAATTTTCCCTAATCGTACTTGTTGAATGAGACACCATCAGCACCGTGGAGCCTCCGTGAATCAGCTCTCTAATCCTCATTAAACTCTTTTTGCGGAAAAGCTGGTCACCCACGCTCAAGACCTCATCCAGTATCAGAATTTCAGGCGGCGGCCCCACCGTTGCAATAGCAAAACCAAGACGGCTCACCATACCCGAGGAGTAATTTTTTACCTTTTCATTCATAAAATCCGAAAGCTCTGCGAACTCCACAATCTCCTGATAGTGTTCATTGATAAATTCCCGGTCGTATCCGATGATTGCGCCATTTAAATATACGTTTTCCTTTCCTGTCAGTTCCATATCAAAGCCTGTGCCCAGCGTCAGAATCTGCACCTTATTTTTGTTGACGCGTATGATTCCGCCGGTAGGCGTAAGCGCGCCGGATATGATTTTAAGAAGCGTAGACTTTCCCGCCCCGTTGGTGCCGATAACGCCTACAATACTTCCTTTTCGTATATCAAATGAAATATCGTTAAGCGCCCGGTACTTTTCTTTTATTCTCTGTCCCTTTATGGTTCTAATCGCCAGTTCCTTGAGGGAGCTGTATTCATTGACCGCTCTGTCAAAATCCATACATACATGTAAAGCCTGTATTACTATTGGCGGATTGTCTGATACCTCCGAACTTTCTACTCCTTTACTGAGTCTGTCGTCCGTAATGTACCTTTCTTTTTTTTGCCTGTTTCTTTTAAACCTGGTTATAAGAAGAATCATCTCCAACACAGATAACAGGCAAATCAGCAGCAGCATACCTTTCAACAGGGCATCTGCCGCCTCTCTCTTCTTCAGAATCTTCTCTGTTTCCGGCTCTGAATTTTCCGGCTCATCCGCCATAAATTCATCCTCTCTGTCAATTACATCTATATTTACAGAATTATTCTCGCTGTCTTTGGCGCGTACGGCTTTTATCCCACCGCTCCAGAGGACGGCTACTGTAAAGAGGAGCAGTATTCCTTTTATCCAATAGCGTTTCATCACTTTCTCCTTTTACAGCTTCTGCATTATCTTGTTTTTACTCTTCATAAAAATAAGACTTCCTGCCAGATACGCAAGAATACTCCAGATTATCATCTTAAAAACCGTCCTTCCTGGCGGCAGTGAGTGTTCCAGCACCACCCATCTCATACTGTCAATAAAAAGATAAATCGGATTATTTGCCACCACTGTAACCATCTCTTTTGGCAATTTATTTACCGGATAAAAAATTGCTGATAAATACATCCACAATGTCAGTAAAATTCCGTAAAGATGTCTGATATCTCCAAAAAATACGTATCCAATGCTTAGCATATAGGAAATCCCCATAGCAAAAAGCAGCTCCCACAAAACGATAAACGGCAACAGCAACAGTGTTTCATTGAGACGGATATGAAAAACAATCAGAATCGGTACAAATGCAATCAGAGAGTAAATAAAATTAACAAATGCCGTATAAACTCTGGAAATCACAAACACCTGCATGGGGATTTTTACTTTAATCAGCATTTGTTTATTATCCACCAGAGAAGTCATCGCCGTCTGCGTCGATGTAGTAAACAAGCCCCACAGCACACTTCCGCAAAGGTAATATACCGGAAAATTTTCAATGGAGCGCTTAAACATGGTGGAAAATATCATTGACAGCACTGCCATGTTAAGAAGCGGATTTAAGATTGACCAAATCACCCCCAGCCTGCTTCTGGAGTATTTTCTTTTCAGCTCTCTGCCAGTTAATTCTCTGATTACAAACAGGTATTGATTTAACCGTCTGTTTCCGCTTCGTTTCATTGTATCCTCCGCGCCATAGTATACTACCTCTCTGTGTCATACTGTATTTGCCGCTTCTTTTCTTTACGGTAATAAAGCAGATATTTATAACCGGTATATTGCAAAATATGATATTGTGGAAGACGGGAATTTCAAGACCATTCGCATTACTTTAAAATATGGCAAAGACAAAAATGAGAAAATTATCACAGGTCTTAAGAGAATTTCCAAGCCAGGACTTCGCGTATATGCTGGCAAAAACGAGATCCCCAAGGTTCTGGGCGGATTGGGAATTGCAATTCTTTCCACCAACCAGGGCGTTGTAACTGATAAAGAAGCAAGAAAATTAGCGGTAGGCGGAGAAGTTCTCGCCTACGTATGGTAGGAGGTACGGGCATGTCACGAATCGGAAGAATGCCAATCGCAGTACCAGCAGGCGTTACTGTTGATATTGCAGAAAATAATCATGTGACTGTAAAAGGTCCTAAGGGGACTCTGGAGAGAACCCTTGCAGCAGAAATGGAAATCAAATTAGAAGGTTCTGAGTTAACGGTAACAAGGCCAAATGACTTAAAGAAAATGAAATCTCTTCATGGTCTTACAAGAACCCTGATTAATAATATGGTAGTCGGCGTGACAAACGGCTACACCAAAGAACTGGAAGTGAACGGCGTTGGCTATAGAGCTTCCAAGTCAGGAAAAGAACTGACATTGAACCTTGGCTATTCTCATCCAGTAGTAATGACGGATCCAGAAGGGTTAGAGTCCAAGGTGGATGGAAATAAGATCATCATTTCCGGTATTGATAAAGAGAAAGTTGGCCAGTATGCGGCAGAAATCAGAGATAAGAGAAGACCTGAACCATATAAAGGAAAGGGTATCAAATATGCTGATGAGGTTATTAGGCGTAAAGTTGGTAAGACTGGTAAAAAATAATATAGGAGGAACAAAAAATGGTTAATAAAAAATCAAGATCAGAAGTTCGTATGAAGAAACACAGAAGAATGCGTAATCGTTTCTCCGGTACAGCAGAAAGACCACGTTTGGCTGTGTTTAGAAGCAATAATCATATGTATGCTCAGATTATTGACGATACAGTTGGAAATACACTTGTTTCCGCGTCTACGCTTCAGAAGGATGTTAAGGCAGAGCTGGAAAAAACCAATAACGTGGAGGCAGCGGCACATCTGGGGACCGTGATTGCGAAAAAAGCGTTGGAAAAGGGAATTAAGACAGTTGTCTTCGATAGAGGCGGGTTTATCTATCAGGGAAAAATCAAAGCTTTAGCTGATGCAGCCAGAGAAGCTGGATTAGACTTTTAATAGGAGGAGACAGATACATGAAACGTACAATCATTGATGCTAGTCAATTGGAATTAACAGAGAAAGTGGTATCAATTAAACGTGTAACAAAAGTTGTAAAAGGCGGACGTAATATGCGTTTTACAGCTTTGGTTGTTGTTGGTGACGGCAATGGTCATGTAGGTGCAGGTTTAGGCAAAGCAACTGAAATTCCTGAGGCGATCCGCAAAGGAAAAGAAGACGCAATGAAGAAACTGATTTCTGTAAAATTAGATGACAATAACAGTATTACGCATGATATTACCGGTAAGCATACCGGAGCGTCCGTATTACTGAAGAGAGCTCCCGAAGGTACTGGCGTAATCGCAGGCGGTCCGGCACGAAACGTGTGCGAGCTTGCGGGAATCAAGAACATCCGTACAAAATCTTTAGGTTCCAATAATAAGCAGAACGTAGTTCTTGCTACCATAGATGCTTTAAGCCAGTTGAAATCTCCGGAAGAAGTAGCAAAACTCCGCGGGAAGTCTGTGGAAGAGATACTCGGTTAAGGAGGATATGGAAGATGGCAGGAAAATTAAAAATTACACTTGTAAAATCTGCAATTGGCGCTGTTCCCAAGAATCGTAAGACAGTGGAAGCATTAGGTTTAAGAAAGTTAAACCATAGTGTGGAAATGCCGGATAACGCAGCAATCAGAGGCATGATTCAAAAGGTAAATCATTTAGTAAAAGTAGAAGAAATCTAATAGGACAGTAAGGAGGTGTCAGTATGGACTTATCAAATTTAAGACCGGCAGAAGGTTCTAAACACAGCAATAATTTCAGAAGAGGACGCGGACACGGTTCGGGAAATGGTAAGACTGCAGGCAAGGGCCATAAAGGTCAGAAAGCACGTTCTGGAGCTCCAAGACCTGGGTTCGAAGGCGGTCAGATGCCATTATATAGAAGGATTCCGAAGCGTGGATTCACAAACCGCAATTCCAAAGACATTGTGGGAATCAATGTAAGCAGACTGGAAACGTTTGAAAATGATGCAGTGGTTACAGTGGAAGCTTTGTTGGAAAAGGGAATCATTAAGAATCCAAAGGATGGCGTTAAAATCCTTGGGAATGGCGAACTGACTAAGAAGCTCACCGTAAAGGTAAATGCCTTCAGCGCAGGTGCGAAGGAAAAAATTGAAGCCCTTGGCGGAAAAGCAGAGGTGATCTAATGCTGGAGACACTCCGTAAAGCATTTAAAATAGAAGATATCAGAAAACGTATATTTTATACATTTTTAATGTTGATCGTCATCAGGATAGGCTCCCAGCTGCCTCTTCCCGGCGTCAACGGCGAAGTGATTGCAAACTGGTTTGCAAGCCAGGGTGCTGACGGCCTGAACTTCTTCAATGCCATCACCGGCGGTTCTTTCGAGCAAATGTCAGTATTTGCCCTGAACATAACGCCGTATATTACATCTTCCATCATCATGCAGCTTCTGACGATCGCCATTCCAAAGTTAGAGGAAATGCAGAAAGACGGGGAAGATGGACGTAAAAAGATTGCGGAAATTACGCGGTACGTGACAGTGATTCTTGCACTGATCCAAGCTACGGCGATGGCAATTGGATTTGGGCGCAGCAACTACCTAGATAAGTTCGACGCACTGCATGTCATTATGATGGTTACCAGCTTGACAGCAGGTTCTGCGGTATTGATGTGGATTGGCGAGCGTATCACTGAAAAAGGCGTTGGAAATGGAATTTCCATTGTGCTGACGATCAATATTGTTTCCCGAATTCCGGAAGATTTAATGACGCTGTATAACCAGTTTATTAAGAATGCGCCAAATGTTGGAAATGCAATTATAGCGGCTCTTGTTATTTTGGCAGTTATCTTGGTTACTGTGGTATTCGTTATCATTCTGCAGGATGGACAGCGCAAAATTCCGGTGCAGTACAGCAAGAAAATCCAGGGAAGGAAGCAGGTGGGAGGACAATCCAGCCATATTCCTTTGAAAGTAAATACGGCGGGCGTTATTCCGATTATCTTTGCCCAGTCTATTATGCAATTCCCAGTGGTTATCGCAACCATCATGGGAAAAGGAAATGGCAACGGCATTGGAAGCAAAATACTTCATGGCCTGTCCCAGTCCTACTGGTGCGATCCGGAACAGCCCATTTACAGTATCGGCCTGGTGGTATATATTATTTTGGTAGTTGCATTTGCATATTTTTATACCTCCATCACCTTTAATCCGCTGGAGATTGCAAATAACATGAAGCGTCAGGGCGGGTTTATTCCAGGTATCAGGCCAGGAAAGCCTACTAGTGACTATTTGACTAAGATTTTAAATTATATTGTATTTATCGGAGCCGTGGGACTTACGATCGTGGCTGTGATTCCAATTTTCTTCAATGGAATTTTTAATGCCAATGTGTCCTTTGGCGGAACGTCTATCATCATTATCGTAGGCGTTATCATCGAGACTTTGAAACAGATTGAATCTCAGATGCTGGTACGCTATTATAAAGGATTTTTAAATGACTAGTTTAATCGGCTGATTCGGTGTACCTGGGAGGTGCTTTGGAGCATTTCCCATGGTGCACTTAAATCATTTTTGGAGATTAATGCGACAAAGACGAATACTCTGTAGTTCTGATACGGGGTATCTGGCTTATGGAAACATGAAAACAATTGTCTCATTTTTATGAGGCGGCAAAAAGGAGGAATAGCTTATGAAAATTATTATGTTAGGCGCGCCCGGAGCAGGAAAAGGAACACAGGCAAAGCAGATTGCGGATAAGTACTCCATTCCACACATTTCCACAGGAGATATCTTCCGTGCAAATCTGAAAGCGGGAACTGATTTGGGAAGGAAAGCAAAAGAGTATATGGACCAGGGACTTCTAGTGCCAGACGAATTGACCTGTGATCTGGTCATGGATCGTATCAGCCAGGATGACTGTAAGAATGGATTTGTGCTCGACGGTTTTCCTAGAACAATACCTCAGGCAGAGGCGTTGGATGCAGCTCTTTCTAAGATTGGGCAGAAGATGGATTATGCCATCGACGTGGATGTGCCAGATGAAAATATCATTAATCGGATGTCCGGCAGGCGTGCTTGCTTAAACTGCGGTGCAACTTATCACATCGTGTCTATTCCCACGAAGGTTGAAGGAGTATGTGACCGTTGCGGCAGCCCAGTAGTATTAAGGGATGATGACCAGCCAGAAACTGTAAAGAAGCGTTTGGAGGTATATCATGCGCAGACACAGCCGTTGATTGACTATTACAAAGAGCAGGATATTTTAAAGAGCGTGGATGGAACTCAGCCAATGGAAAACGTATTCCATGCCATTGTGGAAATTTTAGGAGCGTAATATATGTCAGTATCAATTAAATCTGCCAGAGAGATTGAGTTAATGAGGGCAGCAGGAAAAATCCTGGCTAAGGTTCATGAAAATCTGGGAAAGGAATTGAAAGAGGGCATGTCTACCTTGGACATAGATCGTCTCGGCGATGAGATTATCCGAAGTTATGGCTGCATTCCTTCCTTTAAGAATTATAATGGTTATCCAGCATCTGTCTGCGTGTCGTTGAACGAGGAAGTCGTGCATGGCATTCCGACAAAGAAACGCTTGATTCAGGAAGGAGATATTGTCAGCCTTGACATCGGCGTGATCTACAAGGGTTATCATTCCGATGCAGCGAGAACCCACGGGATTGGTGAGATTTCCGAGGAGGCTGCACTCTTAATAGAAAGAACCAGGCAGTGTTTCTTTGAAGGCATAAAATATGCAAAGGAAGGAAATCATCTGCATCAGATTTCAAATGCCATCAGTGCTTATGCAGAGAGTTTTGGCTATGGGGTGGTGCGTGACCTGGTAGGGCACGGCATCGGCACCCATTTACATGAATCCCCCCAGATTCCGAATTTTTCCCAGAAGAGCAGAGGCGTGCGGTTGAAAGCTGGCATGACTTTGGCAATTGAGCCTATGATCAATGCAGGACGTTTTGATGTGGAGTGGCTGAGTGACGACTGGACAGTAGTAACCCAGGATCATTCTTTATCTGCCCATTATGAGAATACGATTCTGATTACATCTGGAGAACCTGAGATATTGACTCTTCAGGAGGGAGAGACGGATGGATATTAAATTGGCAGTTTCCAGGTCAGGACATGACAAAGACAGTATTTATGTGATTGTAAGAGAAGAAGCCGATATGGTTTATCTGGCGGACGGAAGCCGCAGGTCTGTGGAACAGCCGAAAAGAAAGAATAAAAAACATATTCAATTAATAAAAAAACTTCCGAAAGAGGTTACAGAAGTCTTTACCCAGGAAGATTTTCAGAATGAAGTAATAAAACGAGCCATAAAGCTTTATCAAAGAAACGTCGAATATCAGGAGGAAGCAAAATGTCAAAAGCAGATGTAATTGAAGTGGAAGGAACTGTAGTAGAGAAGTTGCCAAACGCCATGTTTCAGGTGGAACTTGAAAATGGTCATCAAATTCTGGCTCATATCAGCGGCAAGCTGAGGATGAACTTTATCCGTATCTTGCCAGGAGATAAGGTAACGATAGAGATGTCTCCCTATGATTTGACAAAAGGCAGGATTATCTGGAGAGATAAATAAGAAGATTTTTATACTGGATATTATTTTACAAAAGATAAGCAAAGGGTGTAAAAAATTCGCAGGATTTCTGGGATTTTTTATGCCCTGATTTTTTCGGAGGTATGAACAGTGTATCAATATCTGCTGTTACTGGATACGGATCAGGAAAGAGATTTCTTTCAGATGCTGTATGACCGTTACAAAAATGACATGTATTATACTGCGTATAGAATATTGCAGAACAGGGCAGATGCGGAAGACATTGTCCATGAAACATTTTTGACATTGACGGAGAATCTGGTGAAGATTATGGGTGATCCGCCTCAGAAAAATAGGAATTACATTCTCACGATTGTGAATGTAACCTAACAGAATAAATGACAAAAAGGTATTTGTGAGTGGGAACATCCGTGAGAGGGGTGGGAAATGCCGGGAAACCCCGTGAAATATAGGGTTGTGGCGAATTTGAAAGGGAGAAAATAAAGCATCTTTGACAGCGATTTTGTGAATAGGCTGTTAAGATGCTTTTTTATATGTGTTTAAGGAAGGAGAACGGAGGAGAGTGCAAGGAAGCATTGATTTTATAGGGTTTCTGCAACTTTCCCCCGTTCTTTAAGGTTGTAATGATATTATACATTAGATTTTCGTGCTTGAAAATAGTGAAAGCGTTATAACGGGGCGTTATTGCGTTACTGATTTAGAATTAGAAACATGGGTGAGTACCGCAAAAGCCCCTATAAATAAAAGGTTTTTTGAAAGTAACGCTTGAAAAAATAGGCGTTACTTGTCAGCAGCAGTATCCGGCATGTGGGAGCCGGATTGGATAAAATCAATTCTACAAAATGGAGCTTTGGAATTGTATGTGTAGAATTGCCCCATTTTACAAGCTTTTAGCCCACTTTGGGGAAATGTTTCCCTGAAAAACAATTCTACATATTTTGGGTGACAAGTAACCCAAAATAAAGCAAAAAAATTATCCTACCATGTTACCTTTTTCTGTATCCGTCAATTCGGATGATTTTGCACTTGTCTCTCTTGCCTTATGGGTCTTCCGTAGCTTCATCTCCAATAGTCCTAAGAGTTCCTCTTGGTCATCTTCAGACAGTTCCCGGAAACCATCTAAAAGCTTTTTTTCGTTTCCGAAGATTTCAATATTCTTCGTTTCCGAAGATACTCCAGTAATAAGATATTCCATGCTACAATTCAAAGCTTGTGAAATTGAGAAAAAAGCAATAGCAGATGGGACTCTGCTTCCGTTCTCGATCTGACTAAGTGCTCCGGATGTAATGCCACATTCACGGTGCATATCTGTTTGAGTAAGCCTTAATTCTTTTCTTCTCTCTCTGATTCTATTTCCAATACTATCCATACTAATATCCATGATACCTCACTTTCTGCATAATCGAATAAAAATCACCGTATCCGAAGAAAAAGGCTTGACATTCTTCGGATACGAAGATATACTTATACTTGCAAGGGGGTTACTTGTAACCCAATAAGCATATCAAATTTCTAAGAAAATCTCAATAGCCGGAGTTCTCCGGCACAAAGAAAGTCACCCGGTTCAGGGTAGTGGAGGAATTAAGAAAGCAGGAGGAATGGAACGAGTGAAGAATGGGAAAGCCCCTACACGGGAGCAGAAAAAAATTATGAAGGCTCATGGACTGATACCGGAAAACTGGCTTGTAGTGAAAAACCTTCCTGAAACTTTGGAGGTGGTAAGCCGGACAGCATTGAAAAAAGTCGGTCAGAAACCAAGGACAAAGATTGTATCAAAGAGCCTTTGATGTGAGGTGAGCAGATGGCAACAAAGCAGACGAGACTGACACCCTTTGGGAGGAAAGTCAGGAAAAGGCTCATAGACAAGAACATGACACAGGTGGAGCTTGCTGCTTTGCTTGGATGCAATAAGCAGTATATCCACAAGATTTTAGTCGGTGAGCGTAGTGGGAAGAAATACATTGAAGCAATATCAAAGATACTGGAAATTGAGATGGTGGCATGAAGGAGGTGAGATGATTGGCTGAAGCATATGTCACATTGGCTGAAGCGGCGGAGCTGGAAGGGGTCAAATATAAAACAATGGCACAGAGGCTGTCGAGGAAAAAACAGGCATTTGAAACCAAGACCGAGAAGTCAGAAACGGGCGGAAGAGATGTGGTGCTTGTAGCAGTCTCCTCACTATCCAAACAGGCAAGGAACGCATGGAAGGAAAGGGAAAAGCTGAAATCCTTCACGGAAGAAGTTCCGGAAGGGCAGGAGGCGGCAGAGCAGAAGCCGGAGGTGCCATGGTATGTGAACATGGACATTGACTGGTACATTGAAAACTACAAGGAGAGATACTACAAGGCTGTGGAGCTTGGGAACGTGGTCAGGAAGTTCCTTCAGTATGACGAAGGGGACAGGACAAAGTACGCTGAAGAGTTCGCACAGAAGCACCTTGGGAAGGGTCAGAGGACTCTGTACCGATACACCAAGGCATACCTTGAGGCATCCGCATGGGCGGACAAGCTTCAGAAGGAGGACGGGGCAGGGTATGAGTTCTTCAAGGTTCTCTGCCTGTGCAGGAAACCGAAGGAGACCGGATGCTTCCCAAGCATCAAGCCGGAGGTCAAGCAGGTCATCAAGAACATATGGTTCAATGAGGACTTTGCCCGGAACCAAGGCACCCGTGAGATGCTCTATGAGAAGCTGACAGCCATTGCCAACATAAACCTGAAAGCCGGGATGACGGAATGGGAGAAGATACCGTCCTATCAGACGGTAGTGAGGTATATCAACTATCTCATGGAGGATGAGAACATGAGGAACGCCTACTTCCTTGCATCCCGTGGCACCCGTGAGTACAAGAATAAGGTCATGGTGAAAGGGAGCCGGGATACCAAGGGGCTTCAGGTGATGCAGATAGTCATGGGTGATGAGCATACCTTTGATTGTTGGGTGAGCTACAAGCAACCCAATGGCAAGGTCATAGCAATCAAGCCACACTTGGCTGCATGGGTGGACATGCGGAGCAGGGTCATCATGGGTGATGTCCTCTGCAAGGATGCCAATTCTGACATCCTGAAGCAGAGCCTCCTCAAGATGATTTATTCAGAGCCGGGAGGGGTTCCGGAGTATCTCTACATAGACAATGGCAAGGACTACACAGCCAAGACCATGACAGGAAGAGACCGGAATGACCGGAGCGGCTTGAACTTTGACAATGAGACACAGGGCTTCTACAAGAGCATAGGCATCAAGGATGACCACCGGGCTCTGCCTTATGAACCATGGAGCAAGGGACAGATAGAGAGGTTCTTCCGCACCGTCTGCAACAAGTTCACACGTTGGATGAAGTCCTACACGGGAACGCTGACGGGCTCAAAGACCTCTGACAAGGTGGAGAAGGACATCAAACGGATGCTTGAAAGGGGAGAGCTCCTGACACTGGAAGAGTTCTATGAGAAGTGGCATGAATGGCTCACTACAGTCTACATGCACACGGAGCATTCCGGGCTCAAGAAGATGGGAGAGACCTACAAGAAGCCTTATGACTGCTTTATGAATGAGGACAGGTACTTCAAGGCGGCACCACCTAAGAGCTATGCAACCATGTTGATGATGAAGTCAGAAAACGTGCTTGTCCGCAACATAGGCATCACCAAGTGGGGATATGAGTACCGCTCTGATGAGCTGTGTGACTATATCGGGCGGAAGGTTGACATCAAGTATGACCCGGATGACATGGCTGTCCTGTATGTCTTTGACCAAAAAGGCAAGCGTATCTGTGAAGCGTACTGTCAGGAACTCCTTCAGATTGCCCCGAAGGTGACACAGAAAGCACTTGAGGAACACCTGAAGATGCAGAAAAGGCAGCAGAAGCGTGACAGGGAAAGACTTGAAGAAGCAAGGAGACCTTTTGAGGAACTTAATGAGCAGTATGTGGGCTTCAATGAGGCAACAGGCGGCATTGACCTGATGATAGGCGGAAAGAAGCAGGATAAGGCGGCAAAAGTCATAGCAATGCCAAAGGATAGAACTTATCAGCAGGGCTTCCGGGCAGAGAAAAGGGAGGATGATGAGCAGGACAGCGAATACATGAGCAGGCAGGCGGAGAACGCACTCAAGAAGCTTAGAGCCATAGGTGTGTAACAAAAAGCGTATGGCAGGAATTAGTGAAGGAAAAAGGAAAGGAAGGTTGTAACTATGGAAGCATTGAATACCTACAAAGCGGAGAAGACACTGGCGGAGCAGATGAATGAGAGATTGGCGGAGCTGAAGATGACCAAGGCGGAGGCAGCCCTCAAGATGAACTATTCAAGGGCGGCACTTAGCCAATACCTCAATGGGAAGTATGCAAGTGACCCTACCGAACTGGAAAAGAAGGTCAGGGAGTTCCTTGAGGCATCCGGAGGAGTGGATGGCGGTCAGGAACAGGAAGGCGGCAAGGCAGGGGCAGGCATCCTCAAGAAGAAGGTGGAGTTTTTTGAGAGCCGAGACTTTGTACAGACTATCGGAGTATGCCAGGCATGTCAGGAGTATATGGGGCTTGGGATAATCGTTGGGAAGTCCGGTCAGGGAAAGACCCACGCACTGAAGAAATATGCAGAGCTGCCGAGGGTGGCATACATTGAGTGTGATGACACCATGGCTTGCCGGGACTTGGTGGAAGCCATTGAGAACGGGATAGGGCTCCCTAGAGGGTATGGAGGAACGATATGGAAAAGGGTCAACCGTATCCGGGAGTTTTTCAATACCAATGAAGGCTTCCTGCTCATCATTGACGAGGCGGACAAGCTCATCAACAAGTACACGCAGAAAAAGATGGAGATACTCCGGGGCATTTTTGACCAGTCGGATGTGGGCATTGTCATAGCCGGGGAGCCGAGGCTTGAGACAGAGCTGAAAGGCAACCTTGCCCGTTTTGCTAATCGGATGGACTTTTACTATAAGCTGAAGGGGCTGTCCAAGAATGAGGTGGCGGACTACCTTGAGGGCTATGAGGTCGAGGAGGCAGCCATGGGCGAGATGATAAGCCGGGCAACCAACACACAGAGCGGATGCTTCCGCCTGTTGGACAGGACACTCAACAACGTGCTCCGTATCCTGAAGCAGAAAGGCGAGACACGGATAACCATGAAGATTGTGAGCGAGGCATCCAGTATGATGATGCTGTAGGAAGGAGGGAGCACATGAAGAAATTGGAGGTTGTAATCAAAGGCGAGCATGAGGAAGAGATGGGGCGTGAGATGCTGTCAGGCATCTATGGTGTCATTCAGAATTATGGATACACGGATGTGTCTGTCCGGGCGGATACCATTGCAGACAGAGGATGTATTCAGATACCGGAGTTCCTGAAGCCGCATGTGCAGAGCGTAAAAGAGAGGAGGGTGTAGCATGGCAGGGAACACATCACAGCCGAGCATCAAGAGGGTATGGGGCATTGCAAAGAGCCCGGAGCTGAAGCTCACGGATGAGGAGCTGCATCTCCTTGTACAGGCACACACGGGGAAGGACAGCATCAAGGCTCTCAACAAAAGGGAGCTTCAGACGGTCATCCGGGTGCTTGGCAGCATGAAGGACTCTGTGAAGAAGTCGGAGCGTGGGAAGCACAGTGGAGGGAACACATCCACGGAGAACCAAAGGAAGAAGATATACAAGCTCACACAGGAGCTTGGATGGGACAAGCCTGCAAGGGTCAATGGCATGTGCCGGAAGATGTTCGGGGTCAGTGCTGTGGAGTGGTTGGACTATCAACAGTGCTCTAAGCTCATTGAGGCACTCAAGAACATGGTGAAGAGGCAGGAAGAGAAGGAGGGACAGGATGCAGGACTGCAAGCTGATAGTGACAGTCAGGGATGACAAGGTGAATTTTGAGGGTCAGGACATCAGCGTTGAGGAGCTGGCACAGATAGCAGGCTTCCTTCAGGTGTTCGTTGGCATGGAAGGGCTGAAGCGTGGACTGGACATGGATGATGTGAAGAACAACATGCTTGACATCCATCTTGCCGCCATGGAAACGCTTGAAGAGCAGCTTCGGAGCGATATCCCTGACCCGGATGGCAGTTAAGGAGAAGGAGGCGGAGAGATTGAAAAAGATACAGTTTGTATGTGACAGGTGCGGAGCTGTCCTTGAGAAGACAGCTATCAAGATAATACCAAACGTAGTAGAGCTTGACGGGGAAGATATTCTGCATCCAGTGGATGAAGCCACACATGGGATGCACTTCTGTGCAGCGTGTACGGATGCCCTCCTGAAGTTCCTGCTCCCTGAAAACAAGCCTCCACCAAAGCCAAAGGAAAAGCCTGCAAGGAGGAGAAGGCTTGATGCAGGCAGGGTGATGGCTCTCCATAATGCCGGATGGAGCAATGAGGACATAGCGGCTGACATCAGGGCAGAGCCGGAACAGGTCAGGCAATGTATCTACTATCAAAAGTACAAGAAAAAGAGTCCATCAGTAGCGGACGGAGAGGAGCAGACATGAGCACAGCATATAAGAAGATGACAAGCCACGGGTCAATCAGCATCCCGGTGGCAATGCGGAGGGAGCTTGGCATTGAGCCAAAAGACCCTATGGTGGTGGAGGAGCATCAGGGGGAAATCAGGATAAGACCGTACACACTCCGCTGTAACTTTTGCGGCGTGACGGACGGGGTGCAGGAGTTCCATGGGAAGGGTATCTGTGGAGCCTGTGCAGCAAAAGCATTTCAGAAGTTAGGAGGCGGACAGTAATGGGAGAGCAGACAACAAAGACAATGAGCAACGAGCAGCTCATTGGGGCATGTGTGGAGCTTGACAGGGAGCAGAAGAGGAGCCGGGTTCTGATGAACAGCTACAAGGCGGAGCTTCAGGCGAGGGGCTTGGCTCTCATGGAAGACCACAATGTGAGGTATGTGAAGTTTTACGGTGATGAGGGCAGTGCTGCCATCACGGACAGCATGAGCCTTGACATCCTGAATCCGGACAAGCTGAAGGAGCTTGTGGGAGCAGGGGTATACAGTATGAAGGTCAAGGAGGAGACCAAGACGAGCTACAAGTTTGACAGCAAATTTGAGAAGGCTCTGAAGGCAATCTTTACAGGGGACTATACCTTTGAGACTGAGCTGGTCAAGCTTTTTTGTAACACTTACAAGGAAAAGTTTTGACAAGATCAT
>OFHM01001232.1_pt1 | contig 17399 bp, 12 predicted proteins | sample 1521311 | NCBI WGS metagenome assembly OFHM01 (sample SAMEA3504083, study PRJEB24116) | mouse gut metagenome | biome: mouse gut; feature: mouse-associated habitat; material: faeces | place: Denmark | collected 2011 | reverse complement strand
ATGCTTTGCAATGCTGAGCTGTTTAATTGATTTGAAAGACTAAAGGTAAATGATCCTTTAGCATATATAAAAACTCGCCACATTTTCGACACTTTTTAAGTGTCAAATCAAAAGGCACGTACTGGCATGTAACCTAGTATGTGCCTTAAAATCCTTGATATAGCGTCATGTAATAGCGTATAATGGTATATATAAAAATAATAGGTTAAGTCTTGGGACTTCTTTTTATTATATAGGAGGAAATATGTCAAAAGTAGTTAAAACTAATGCACTAAGATTATTAGATAAAGCTAAGATTAGTTATGAAATAAAGGAATATCAGTATGATGAAGAACATTTAAGTGGTGAACATATTGTATCTCAAGTAGATATGGAAGCTAAAGATATTTTTAAAACTTTGGTTTTAAAAGGCAATCATGATTATTTAGTTTGTTGTATACCAGTATTAGAAGAAATTGATTTAAAAAAATTAGCAAAACTTTCTCATAACAAAAGTGTTTCAATGATTCATTTGAAAGATCTTTTACAGATAACTGGTTATCTTCGTGGTGGATGTTCGCCAATTGGTATGAAAAAAAAGTTTGATACATATTTTGATAGTTCCATTAATGAATGCACTAAGGTTGCTTTAAGTGCAGGTAAACGGGGTTATCAAATGATTGTTGATGCTAAAGAGCTTATGGATTATTTAAATGCAATAGTTGGTAATGTGATAAAGGAGTAAATATGATTCAATGTTATTATGGAAATGGAAAAGGTAAAACGACTGCAGCTGTAGGATTAGCTTTAAGGATGGCTGGAGCAGATAAAAAGGTAATGATGATTCAATTTTTAAAGGATGGTTTTAGTAGTGAAAATAAACTTCTTGAAAAATGTGGAATAAAAGTATTGACTCAAAAGATGCCTGCGATGTTTGTTGATATGAATGACCCTAAAATGATTAAAGAGGTAGGTCATTTAGTCAACGATTTATTTTTAAAGATTGATGAAAGTTATGATGGTATTATTTTAGATGAATTATTAGATGCTATTGCATTGAATTTAATTAATGAAGGAATGGTTTATGATCGTTTAGTTGATTTAAGAGATAGTCATGAAGTTATTTTGACAGGTAGAATGCCAAGTCATAAAATTAAACCAATTCTTGATTATTCTAGTGAAGTGAAAAAACATAAGCATCCTTATGATAATGGAACTAAGGCAAGAAAGGGAATTGAATATTAAAGAGTTAATTATTTAATATAGAAAATGTAGTAATTTCATATATAAAACAAGTGGTCAAATTTATAGAGATTTGTTATAATTAATCCAAGAGGTGAAAAACATGGATTATAATAATGAATATCAAAGATGGGCAGAATGTAAAGATTTAGACCCATTATTAAAAGCAGAATTAGCTAGTATGAATGAAAAGGAAAAAGAAGATGCTTTTTATATGAATTTAGAATTTGGTACAGCTGGAATGCGTGGCGTTTTAGGTGCTGGAACAAATCGAATGAACATTTATACAATTAGAAAAGCTAATGTTGGTTTTGCAAAATATGTATTAGGTTTACCAGAAGGAAAAGAACGTGGTATTGCAATAGGCTATGATAATCGTCATATGTCATATAAATTTGCAATTGAAAGTGCAAAGGTTTTAGCTACTTATGGAATTAAATCATATTTATTTGAAAGCTTAAGACCAACACCAGAGTTATCTTTTGCAGTCCGTTATTTAAAATGTGCTGGTGGGATTATGATTACTGCTAGTCACAATCCTAAAGAGTATAATGGATACAAGGTTTATGATGATACTGGATGTCAATTAATTCCTGAATGGGGAGATCAAGTAGTTGCTTATGTAAATGAAGTTAAAGATGAACTTGGAATTGAAGTAATTAGTGATGAAGAAGCTTATTCATATATTACATGGATTGGTGAAGAAGTAGATGAAGCATATTATAAGGAAGTAATGGCAATTGAAATTAATCCAGGTATGGATAAAAGTGATTTTAAAATTGTATTTTCACCACAACATGGAACATCTAACTTACCTGTAAGAAATTGTTTAACTCGTTTAGGATATAATGTAATTCCTGTATTGGCACAGTGTGCACCAGATCCAGATTTTTCTAATACTGCATCACCAAATCCTGAAGTTGCTTGTTCATATGATCTTGCGATTAGAAAAGCAAAAGAAGTAGATGCTGATGTTGTAGTAATTTGTGATCCAGATGGGGACCGTTTAGGGGTTGTTGCTAAACATGAAGGTGAGTATGTATTGATGTCTGGAAATCAAAGTGCAGCAGTTTATCTAGAATATATTTTAAGTGAATTAAAGAAACAAGATAAATTACCAGCTAATGCAGTAATGTATAATACAATTGTTACTAGTGATTTAGGAGAATTAGTTTCTAAGTCTTATGGAGTTGAAGTGGAGAAGACTTTAACAGGATTTAAATTTATTGGTGATAAGATTCGTAAATATGAAAAAACTAAAGAAAAGGAATTTATTTTTGGTTATGAAGAATCTTATGGTTGTGTCGTAAAAGATTTTGTTCGTGATAAAGATGCTGTACAAGCTGTAGTAATGGCTGCTGAGGCAGGGAATTTCTATAAAAAACAGGGAAAAGATTTAATTGATGTATTAAATGATTTATACGCTAAACATGGTACTTTTAAAGAATCTCAAATTGCTTTAAGTAAAGCTGGGGCTGAAGGTGCTAGACGTATTAAAGAAATTATGGATAATTTAAGAAAAGACGCTCCAACAATGATAGGTGGTTATAAAGTTGTTGTGGTTGAAGATTATCAAAGCAGTCAAAGAATAGAAGCTGGTAATGTTACAACTATTGATTTACCAAAATCAAATGTTTTGAAATATTATTTAGAAGATGGTTCTTGGATTGCAGCTCGTCCTAGTGGAACAGAGCCAAAATGTAAGTTTTATTTCTCTATCAAGGGTAATAACGTAAAAGATGCTAGTGATAAAACAGAAGTTTTCCAAAAAGATGTTTTAAATATTATTGGTGAATAATAAACTAACCAAAAAACGTTTATTTATCATGGTCATATCTCATTAAAATAAAAAGCGGAGATAAGAGATTTATTTTCTATTCTTCGTTTTTTTATTTAATAGAAATTTGTTTGGTGAAAGTAATGGGAAATCTAACTAAAATGGAATGACGTTAGAAAAAGTATCAGAAATCATTGTTTCTTGGATATTGTTTTATTAAAGTTAGGAGATTATAATTGTACTGTTTCTTTTGGTTCGTGTTTAGTTTTATAAAATATGATTTAATTTTTTCAGTTTTATCTTGTTTAACAGATTTATTATTCATTTTTTAAATTTTTAATTTATTTGAAAATAGAATGTTTTACTTTACTTTTTTGAAAATAATGATTAAGAAATATTGTTTATATGTATTATTTTGAAGAAATATATGGATATGGATTAGAAAATTCTAGTATGAAGTTTGAAATAGATTGAGAAAATAATCCTATATAAATATCAAATTTTGTAAGAAAATGGTAATTGCTATTTCTTTTTTTATACTATTTAATCAGCTATAATGAAGATGTCATCATATAAGTTAAAGGAAGATAATGAAAGCGCTATCTTTTTATGGTGAAATTATATTTAAATTATGATATAATAGTAATGTCTAAATTTAATAGAGAAAAGGGGGAGTGACACATGCTCGATGATTTTTTAATACATGTATTTCATAAAGGAAATACTCTTGAGGCGTATAAGCTTTTTGGTGCCCATTTTGAAACAAATAACCATAAAAAAGGTGTCCGCTTCACCGTATATGCACCTAATGCACGAAGTGTGCAGGTTATAGGTGAATTTAATGATTGGGATGGAAAAGACCATTACATGGAAAGGTATACAAATGGTGGTATTTGGACTTTGTTTATTCCAGGAATTAAAGAGTATACATTATATAAATATCGAATTGAAACACAAAATTTTGCAACTGTTGATCGTGCTGATCCATATGCTTTTTATAGTGAATTGCGTCCTGGAACAGCTTCAAGGGTCTACAATATTGAACGTTTTCGCTGGTCTGATAAAAAGTGGTTAAATAATCGAACTAAGAATTTTGACAAACCAGTAAATATTTATGAAGCTAATATAGGCTCATGGAAAATGAAAAAAGATTTTACTGATGAAGAAGATGGTGAATTTTATACTTATGAAGAAATGATTGATTTATTGATACCATATTTAGTAGAAAATAATTATACTCATTTAGAATTAATGCCATTAACTGAATTTCCATTTGATGGATCATGGGGTTATCAAGTAACAGGTTATTATAGTATTACTAGTAGGTATGGAACACCAAAAGAATTTATGAAGTTTGTAAATGCTTGCCATAAAGCAGGTATTGGTGTTATTATGGATTTTGTTCCTGCTCATTATGTAAAAGATGGGCATGGATTATATAAATTTGATGGTGGCTTTGTTTATGATTATCCAGATATTAATCAAAGATATACTGAATGGGACAGTGTTTATTTTGATGTTGGAAGAGACGAAGTTCGAAGTTTTTTAATGAGTAGTGTAGGATTTTTAGCTGAGTATTTTCATATTGATGGAATTCGTTTTGATGCTATTAGTAATTTAATATATTGGAAAGGTAATAAGGAAGCTGGAATTAATGATGGTGCTCACGAATTCATGAAACGTATGAATAATCATATGAAAGGTTATTATCCTAATGTTATGTTGATTGCTGAAGATTCTAGTGATTTTCCTGGTGTTACTAAATCACCAGATGTAGGTGGTCTAGGTTTTGATTATAAATGGGATTTAGGTTGGATGAATGATACATTAAAATATATGAAATTAAATCCTATTTATCGTAAATACGATCATAACTTATTGACTTTTTCAATGGCATATTTTTATGGTGAAAATTTTATTTTACCATTCTCTCATGATGAAGTAGTTCATAGTAAAGGAACTATAATTGATAAGATTTGGGGGAATAATGAACAAAAGTTTGCACAATTAAAAACACTTTATACTTATATGATGATTCATCCTGGTAAAAAATTGAATTTTATGGGAAATGAATTAGGAGAATATAAGGAATGGGATGAAAAGGTTTCTTTAGGATGGAATATTCTAACATATCCAATTCATGATTCATTTCATAATTTTATAATAAAATTAAATGAAATATATCAAAAATATCCTTGTATGTATCAACAGGATTATGGTTTTGATGGTTTTGAGTGGCTTGTAGTTGATGATAGTAACCAAAGTGTTTTTGCAATTGAACGAAAAGATGTTAAAGGTAATTCGTTGATTGCAATAATGAATTTTACTGAAAATAAACATCAAGGATATATGATACCAGTAAATCAATCTGGTAATTATAAAGAAATTTTAAATAGTGATACAGATATTTATACAGGTGGTAATTTTATAAATAAGAGAGTTATCAAGGCTAAAAAAGGATCTGTATTAAATAAAGAATATTATATACCAGTGAATATTGCGCCTTTTGGCAGTATGATTTTTGAATATAGACCAACTAAAAGTAAGAATGATAAGTAAGGGGAGTTAAAATGTTTAAGACAAAAGAAGAATTTAAGTATGAATTTTCAAAAAGAATTATTGAGACATATGGAAGAACAGTAGAAGAGTCACATCTTACTGAAAAGTTCTTAGTATTAGAACTAATGGTAAGAGATTATGCTTCTGTAAATTGGGCTACTAGTAAAGCTTTAATACGTAATAATTATCAAAAACAAATGCATTATTTTTCAATGGAGTTTTTAATTGGACGTTTATTAGTTAATAATATGATGAATCTTGGTATCTATGATATTGCTAAAGATGGATTGGCTGAATATGGAATTAATATTCATGATTTAGAAGAATTAGAATCGGATGCAGGATTAGGGAATGGTGGTTTAGGAAGATTAGCAGCTTGTTTTATGGATTCGTTGGCATCATTAGCTTATCCAGGACATGGTCATACTATTCGTTATGAATTTGGATTATTTAAACAAAAGATTGAAAATGGTTATCAACTTGAATTACCTGATCAATGGATGCAAACAGGTTTTAATTGGGAAGTAAGAAAACCTAAACATAGAGTTCCTGTTAAATTTTTTGGCAAAATTGTTTACAATGAAACAACAGGTAAATATGAACATGTGGATGCTGAAGAAGTTTATGCTGTTCCTTATGATGTACCAATTATTGGAAATAAAACTACAACAACTAATACACTAAGATTATGGGAAGCAGAAGCTAGTGATAATATTCCTGCAAATCAAAACTTTAGACAGTATATTCAAAATGTACGTGATATTTGTCAAATGCTTTATCCAGATGATTCAACTCCAGCTGGTAAGATGTTGCGTTTAAAACAAGAATACTTTTTTACTTGTGCTGGTTTAAACTCAATTGTTAAAGCACATTTAAGAGTTTATCCAAATATGAATAATTTTCATGAAAAGAATGTCATTCAATTAAATGATACTCATCCAGTTTTAGCGATTCCAGAATTGATGAGAATTTTAATTGATGAACAAGGTTATGAATGGGATGAGGCATGGGATATTACAACTCAAACATTTGCTTATACAAACCATACAATTTTAGCAGAAGCCCTAGAAACATGGCCAATTGATTTAATGCAATCATTATTGCCACGAGTTTATCAAATTATTGAAGAAATTCATCGTCGTTTTATCGGTTATGTAAAAATGGTAAGTAATCGAGATGAAGAATTATTGAACCGAGTAATGATATTAAGAGATGGTATTGTATATATGGCTCGTCTTGCAATAGTTGGAAGTTTTAGTGTAAATGGAGTAGCTAAATTACATTCTGATATTTTAGTAGAACGTGAATTAAAGGATTTTGCAAGTTTATATCCAAATAAATTTAATAACAAGACTAATGGAGTAACACATCGCCGTTGGCTTGCATATTGTAATCCTGAACTAGCTTCATTAATTAATGAATACATTGGTAATGATTGGATAAAAGATCCTGATAAGTTAGAAGATTTAATGGCACATGTTGATGATGTTAATTTACAAGAACGTTTCTTAGAAGTAAAACGTGAAAGAAAACAAATTTTAGCAGATTATATTTTAAAACATAATGGTATTAAGGTTGATGTTGATAGTATTTTTGATATTCAAGTAAAACGTCTTCATGCTTATAAGCGTCAGTTATTAAATGTATTACATGTTATTGATTTATATTTTAGAATGAAAGAAAATCCAGATTATAGAATTGAGCCAAGGACATTTATTTTTGGAGCTAAAGCTGCAAGTGGATATTATTTTGCTAAAAAAGTAATTAAATTAATTAATAGTGTTGGTGATATTGTAAATAATGATCCAGAAACAAATAAATATTTAAAAGTTGTTTTCTTAGAAAATTATGGTGTAACTTTAGCTGAAAAGATTATGCCTGCTGCTGATGTTTCTGAACAAATTTCTACTGCAGGTAAAGAAGCAAGTGGAACTGGTAACATGAAATTTATGATGAATGGAGCAATTACTTTAGGTACTTTAGATGGTGCTAATGTAGAGATTTCAGAGCGAGTTGGTAATGAAAATTGTATTATTTTTGGTATGAAAGATCATGAAGTAAAAGCCTTACAAAATAGTGGTACTTATAATGCTTGGGATATTTATAATAATAATCCTCATTTAAAAAGGGTTATTGATAGTTTAATGGATGGTACATTTATTGAAAATAGAGAAGAATTTAGAGTTATATTTGAAGAATTAATGAATAAAAATGATGAATATTTTGTTTTAGCTGATTATGATGCTTATTGTAAAGCTCAAATGCAGGTAAGAGATTTATACCAAAATCGTTTAGGTTGGGCTAAAGTATGTTTAATTAACATAGCTAAGAGTGGTTTCTTCTCATCGGATCGTACTATACAAGAATATGTTGATGATATCTGGCATTTAGAAAAGGTAAAATTTTAGAAATATAAAAAGTTAAAGGAATTGGTTTATATGAAATCAGTTCCTTTATTATTGGTATAAATTTACCAGGTGAATTTATTAGTAAAACCTCTAAAAACGTTGGGAGAGTAAGGGATTAAGAGAATTTGAATTAAAAATATAAAAAAATAAAATTGCCTGGTAAAAAAATAGAAAAGTGTTGATATATAAAGGTTTTGGGGTATAATAGAATATGAAAAGTGGCTTATTTACTAGGGTTTAATAACAACATAAGATGTATTGAAACATATTCGGTATGCTAGTAACAGATATCTTACATGATGTTTAATAACAACATAAGATGTATTGAAACACGTCTTTAGGTTCGGGGGTTAAGAAACCACTTACTGTTTAATAACAACATAAGATGTATTGAAACGCCATATCAAGTCAATTAACCAGATTCATCTAACTAGTTTAATAACAACATAAGATGTATTAAAATTTAATTATATAAAATATAATAAGTTATATGCTTGTTATATACTTGTGAAGCTTTGTTTATAGGTTTTATAGGCAGTTTATTATCTTTGAACTCAAAAGCTATGTAAATATAATCTTTATTTTTAATAAAGAAACAGTTTAGTTTTTTATTATTTAGTTTAAGATTATAAATGAATAAGTATAATTTAATTTGAATAATTGTATAATAAAAGGAAAGATAAGTATTTTTTATTGCATTGCCTTAGTTAAGAATATAGGCTATAATGAGGTAGAAAAATGGGGTGAAATTATGGAAAAAAGTGCCGTTAGAATGATTGCACAAATGATAGCTTTGAAAAAAATAGAAGTATTACTCTTAAAAAAGTACTATGAGGGTAATAGCCCAAGGTTTTATTTACGTGATTTAAATAGCGGTGATTTAAAAGAAATAAAAATTTCAGGTAAATATGTGGAAGAACAATTTGTACATTACTATTTCGATGATATTGAAATAGATTTTTGTCGTATTTATCAAATTGTTGATGCATATGGATTATCAGAGACATTACAATATACAAGACTTGTTTATGATTACGATTTTTTAAGACAGAGCTATTATGATGGTAATGATTTAGGAAACCATTATCACAAAGAGCATACTTGTTTTAAAGTATGGGCACCAACTGCTTTACAAATGAAAGTATCTATTGTTAAAAATGATTGTACATATACTTATGAAATGCAAAGAATTAATGATGGTGTTTTTTATGCGAAGATTGCTGGTGACTTTGATAATTGTAAATATGTATATCTAGTTAGACATCATGAAGGATTTTATCCTGCTTTGGATCCTTATGCATACAGTTCATCTTCAAATAGTTTAAGTAGTATAATAATAGATTTAGATAAAGTTAAAATAGATTTGAATCGTGATAGTCTTCCTGTATTATTAAATAAGACTGATGCAATTATATATGAGGCTAATGTCCGAGATTATACAATGTATGAAAATAGTTTAAGTGCTTATAAGGGGAAATTCAAAGGAATTTATGAAGAGGGTTTAAAGACTAAATATGGTAATAGTGCAGGTTTAGATTATTTAGTTGAACTTGGAATTACTCATTTACAACTAATGCCTATATATGATTTTGCAACAGTGGATGAAAATAATCCTGAGGTTCTTTATAATTGGGGTTATGATCCAGCCCAATATAATGTTCCTGAGGGAAGTTATAGTAATGATCCTAATGATGGATATAGTCGAGTTATTGAATGTAAAGAGATGATTTCAAAATTGCATTCTAAAGGTATTAGAGTGGTTATGGATGTTGTTTATAATCATATGTATGATGTAAATGCTAGTGCTTTTGAAAGACTAGTACCTGGTTATTATTTTAGAAAGAACTCAGATGGAACATTATCTAATGGTTCCTGGTGTGGTGATGATTTAAATACAGATGAATATATGGTCAGAAAATATATTCTTGATATGTCTAAACGTTGGCAACAGTTTTATGGCGTTGATGGTTTTCGTTTTGATTTGATGGGAATTATAGATATTACTACTATAAATCAAGTTTATGAAATGTGTTCAAACTATGATAATTCATTCATTATTTATGGTGAGGGCTGGAATATGCCAACAAATTTACCAGATGAAAAAAAAGCAATGCAGGATAATCATGCTAAGATGTTAAATATTAGTTTTTTTAATGATGAATTTCGTGAGGTTATGAAAGGTGGAAGTGGTGATTTTGTCTTAGTGAATAAAGGGTTTATTACAGGAAATCTATACGAAACAGAACATGCTAAAAATGTAGTTTCTGGATTAAATCGTTATTCGAGACCAGATCAGTCAATTAATTATGTTGAATGTCATGATAATGCAACTATTTTTGATAAATTATACATTTCAAATGTTGAAGAAGGATTATCTGGAATTTTAAATCGTCAGAAAAATTTAACAATAATGACATTATTAGCTCAGGGAATTCCGTTTATTCATGCAGGACAAGAGTTTTATCGTACTAAAGGAGGAATATATAATTCATATAATACCCCTGATAATATAAATTGTATTAATTGGGATTTTAGAGATATTTATAAAGATGATATTGATGATATCAAAAAAATAATTAAATTACGTAAAAATAATAAATGTTTTCGATATGCAACAAGGGAAGAAATTGAAGAAAATATTTTAGTTGAAAATATAGATTATAAAATGTTAAAATATACTCTCAAACAAGATAGTGGAGAATATAAAGAGTTTATAATTTATATTAATCCATCTAGTTTTTCATTTGATTATCAGGAAAAAGAATATAGTTGTATTTATGGTAATATAAATGATAATCAAATTGAACCTAAAACTATTGTTATTTTAGCAAAGTAAAGGAGAAGTAAATGAAGTTAATTGTAGGGTTGGGAAATCCTGGTAAAGAATATGAGGGAACTCGTCATAATTGTGGCTTTATGGTAGTAGATAAGCTAGCAGAAAAATTAAATGTTAATATTGATCAAAATAAATTTAAAGGTTTATATGTAAAGTTTAAATATCATAATGAAGATGTAGTTTTATTAAAGCCACAGACATATATGAATCTTTCGGGAGAATCTGTTAGTACATTGATGAAATTTTTTAAGATAGAAAAAGAAGATTTATTAGTTATCTATGATGATTTGGATATGCCAGTAGGTAAATTACGATTACGAAAAACAGGTAGTGCTGGTGGACATAATGGGATAAAAAATATTATTGCGCATTTAAACAGTCAGGATTTTAAAAGAATTCGAGTTGGTATTGATAGACATAAATATATGAAAGTAGTTGATTATGTTTTATCACGTTTTACCAAAGAGGAAGCTGATGCTATTAATCAGGGAATTGAAAATGCAGTCAGTGCTGTTATTGACTATCTTGATCATGATTTTGATTATATAATGAATCGATATAATTAGAGGGAATTATGAAACAGTTAGATGATATTTTAAGACAAAATGTGGCGTTTAAAACTTTATTAAATGGTAAAGGAAACATCATTGTTAATGATATTAACGATGAGGCACTATTAATATCTAGTGCCTTTTTGATATTGAAAAAAAACATTGTAGTTGTAAAACCAAATCAATATGAAGCTAATAGGTTATACCAGCAAGTTATGTCTATTAATGAACGTGATGCTTTATTATTTCCAGTTGATGAATCCTATCGAATTGAAGCTTTAGCAGCATCACCAGAATTACTAGGACAGAGAATTGATACTTTGTATCAATTAACTACAAACAAGCCTAAAATACTTATTACTCATAGTCAGGCATTAGTTCGATATTTACCAACTAAACAAATATTTAAAGAAAATTGTTTGGATTTGAAAGTAGGAATGCAAATAGATATTTATGATTTACAAAAATATCTAATAAAAGCAGGTTATCAAAGTGCTATTAGAGTAGATCAACCTTTCTATTTTTCAAAACGTGGTGGAGTGATTGATGTATTTTCAATTCAATATGAAACACCAGTTAGAATTGAGTTTTTTGATGATGAAATTGATAATATCCGTTTTTATAATCAAAATAGTCAAAGAACAATTGAAAGTATCAATGAAATTACAATTATTCCTGCTAGTGATGTATTATATGATGAATCAGAAGTACCAGCAGTTATTGGTAAAATTAATGATTTAAGAGATAAACAGGCAGAAGAATTAGATGAAGTTTATTTAGATGATTATTTAAATAAAGTTTCTATTGATCAAGAAAATCTTCGTAACCATGATACAAGCTTTACTATGTATAATTATTTTAATTTATTTAAACAAACAGCTAGTATTAAAGATTATTTAAATGATCCTTTGATTATTCTTGCAAATAGTCAGGATATAAATTTTGCTTATAAAAATTATCTTGAAGAAAATCATTATTATTATCATGAATTAACAGAAGTTGGTAAAAGTATAAAGGGATTAAATTTATTTAGGAATCTTTATGAAGTAATTGATAATGCTGTAATTGATTTTAAATCTTTTGCAACAAGTGAAAAAGATGTTTTATTTAATGCTCGAGCAATTATGATTGATAATCAAGATGAAAAAATGATTATTAATCAAATTAGAACATATTTAAAATTATCTAAAGTAGTAATTGCTTTAGATGATGAACACCAATTACGTTTAATATGTGAAATGTTTGATCGTCATGAATTATTATATACATTAGTTGGAAATAAAGATAAGTTATATCTAGGATTAAATATTACAATTAGTAAAATAGGTTTTGGAATAGAATTGGTTGATGAAAATATTGTTGTAATTAGTGCAAATGAGCTATTTAAAACAAGAAGTATTAAAAAACCAAAATATTTTAAATACAAAAATGCTAAAGTATTAAAGGATTATCAAGAGTTAAATGTAGGAGATTATGTAGTTCATGATAATCATGGAATTGGACAGTATTTAGGAATTAAGACGTTAGAAGTACAAGGGTATCATAAAGATTATTTATATGTAGCATATGCTCAAGATGATACATTATATATTCCAGTTGAGCAGTTTAAATTAATTAGGAAGTATTCAAGTGGTGAAGGCAAAGTACCTAAAATCAATAAACTAGGTAGTTCACAGTGGCAAAAAACTAAAGCTAAAGCTAGAAATAAGGTTGATGATATTGCTGATAAATTGATTGAGATTTATTCTGCTAGAATTAATCAGCCTGGTTACGCTTTTCCTGTAGACAATGAAATGCAGCTTGAATTTGAAAAATCATTTGGTTATGAATTAACTATAGATCAAGCTCGTTCTGTTGAGGAAATTAAATTAGATATGGAAAAACCTCAACCAATGGATCGTTTGCTGTGTGGTGATGTAGGTTTTGGTAAAACAGAAGTTGCTTTAAGAGCTGCTTTTAAGGCTATTTTAGGTAATAAACAAGTTGCTTTTTTATGTCCAACAACAATTTTATCAATGCAACATTATAAAACAATGGTTGCTAGATTTAAGGATTTTCCAGTTAAAATAGCTTTATTGAATCGCTTTACTTCAACCAAGCAGAAAAAACAAATTTTAAGTGATCTTAAATTAGGTAATATTGATTTGCTGGTAGGGACACATCGGATTTTATCTAAAGATGTCATTTTTAAAGATATTGGTCTTTTATGTATTGATGAAGAACAGCGTTTTGGAGTTAAACAAAAAGAGAAAATTAAAGAGTATCGAAAAACGATTGATGTTTTAACTCTTACCGCTACTCCAATTCCTAGAACATTACAAATGTCTTTGATGGGAATTAGAGGCTTATCACAAATTGAAACACCACCTAAAAATCGTCAACCAGTTCAAACTTATGTGATTGAAAAAAATAATGTTTTAATTAAGCAAATTATCGAACGTGAATTAGCACGTGATGGGCAGGTCTTCTATTTATATAATCGAACTAATCAGATAGCTAATGTGGCTTATAATATTGAGTTAATGATTCCTGGGGCTAAGGTTGCAATTGGTCATGGTCAAATGGATAAAAATGAACTAGAAGATGTGATGATGCGTTTTGTAAATAAAGAGTTTAATGTTCTTGTTTGTACTACAATTATTGAAACTGGGATAGATATTCCTAATGCTAATACAATAATTGTTGAAAATGCAGATAAGTTTGGATTAAGCCAGCTTTATCAAATAAAAGGACGAGTAGGGCGTAGTGATCGAGGGGCTTATGCATATTTATTATATAATCCAACCCATGTATTAAATGAGGAAGCTAGTAAGCGTTTAAAAGCAATTAAAGAATTTACTGAGTTAGGTAGTGGATATAAAATTGCAATGCGCGATCTTGCAATTCGTGGTTCTGGGGATATTTTGGGTGGTACACAATCTGGTTTTATTGACTCAATTGGTTTTGAGATGTATATGAAAATTTTACAAGATGCAATTAATCAAAAAATGGGAAAAAAAGAAACAGAAGAAATAGAAGTTAAGAGTGTTAATGTTAGTGTAGAGGGTTATATACCTCATGATTATGTTTCTAGCGATATTGAAAAACTAGAATTGTACCAACGTTTAGATAATACTAAAACAATTAAGGAAATTGATCATTTAAAGAGTGAGTTTATTGATTACTATGGTAAATTGCCTGAAGAGGTAATTGCTTTAATTGAAAAGCGGAAGTTAGATATTTTAGCAGCTTCTAAAATTATTGATAATTTAGAAGAAAAGAAAGGCAAAATGGAAATAACTTTTAGTAAAGAATATAGCAAAAATGTAAAAGGTGATCAGTTATTTGAAACAGTAAATCGTTTATTTACTAGACCGATGTTTAGACAACTAGATAATAAAATTATGATTATTTTACCAAAAAGTGATCAATGGCTAGAAAGGATGAATCAGCTTATTACTACATTAAACCATTAGTATATATTATGTAATTTTTTAGTAATATTAAATATGGAATTATAAGGCATTTGTTATTGAATAAAAACATATATAACAAGTGCTTTTTTATGTCTATAAATATTACAATAAATCAAAAAAGTTTTGTATAGTAACTGTTATAAAAATATAAACTACTATAATATTTTTTATATTATGAAATGACTAAACTATTTATTCATAGTATAATTATTTCTATGAAGGAGAATGGAATATGGAAAAATCAATGTATATGATGATGATTATAAAAAGTAAAACCTATAATAGAATTACAAAGAAAGTAGTTGAGGAACATGTTGCAAATATAAGAAAATTAGATGATGAAGGTAAATTAGAAATCTGTGGTGTATTTAAAGGGTATCCAGGAGTGGCTGGTATGTATATTTTAAAAGTAGAAAACCGTGAGGAAGCAAAAGTAATTTGTGATAGTGAACCATTAGTTGTTGGGGGATATGCAACATATAAATTGATAGATTTTTTTGTTGCAAATCGAGAAAATAATTATTTGCTTTAGTAGGCTAAGTTAAACTAGATAGAGGTAAAAATGGATTTTCAATTACTTACAATTGAAAATGAGGACTTGGAACAATACAAAGTAGTTTTACAAGAAGCATTTCAAAAAGGCTTTGAAGAACAATTTGGAAAGATGGATAAAATAATTCTTCCAGAAAAGGATATTGAACAATCACTAAATAGTAAAGGTGCAGTTGCATATAAAGCGGTTGTAGATGGAAAAATGGTTGGGGGTGCAGTGGTTGTTATTGATGAAGAGGCGTATCACAACCATCTTGATTTGCTTTTTGTAAAATATGGTACACAAAGTAAAGGTATTGGGAAAAAAATATGGTTTGAAATTGAAAAATTATATCCAGAGACGAAGGTTTGGGAAACTTGTACACCTTATTTTGAAAAAAGAAATATTCATTTTTATGTTAATGTATGTGGATTTTGTATTATTGAATTTTTTAATGAAAAACATCCAATGTTAGATACTCCTGAGGATTTTATTGGAGATGGAAATGAAGGGATGTTTAAATTTAGAAAACAAATGTAATTTGAAAACTCTAAGTTTGTTAAAAATGATATGAAGTGAATCCTTGAATTATTAAATGTAGAAATATTGGTCATAAAAAGGAGAAAGGCCAGATGTGGCTTTTCTCCTAATATAATTTTATGTAGTAACATATTTAAAAAATCATATGTAGGTACAGGAAAATTATTGGTTTTGTTATTTTACATTTTTAAGTTTTGTAAATTTAATAAATGATAAAATTATTTGGATTATTACAAATATAAAATATGGATAATACAGTATGTAGAATTGTACTAGTAAGAGCAAATCTACGCTTATTCATAAATAGAACTTAACAATTAAATATAACATCTAAAACTGTACAAATGATATGATGTGTAACTATTGCAGTAACTTTAGTAGTTGTTTGTTCAAGAGTTCTTTATGAAATATCAAAGTTTCACTCAAGTAAGCTATTTAGAGGTAAATGGTTAATTTAATTATAAAATATAATATTAGGAATAATAATCATGCTTTTTTTATTCTTGTGAAAAGTTTTTTTGATAAAGTTAAATTTAATTAGGGGTATCATATATAGCAATAGTATGTATTATTATTTGTTTTGGATTATCTTATTTCAAAATGGGACTACTGTATCTTTTATTAAGAGTAATTAAGTTAATAGAGGTAACACTAGAATATGTAATAAAAGAAGAAAGATTTAATGAATTTTTATACTGAAGATAATGAAATTGAAGAAGTATTAAAATTATAACTTACTTTAAGGATAGTGTTGTTTCAACAAAAAAATATTAATGATTGAAGCGGATATACAATAGAGCAACTTATGTATATTGATGGTGAAAGATTATCTGTTATTGATAATTTTTATGAAATAACATTACATGATTAAATCGTATAAATAGGGATAGGTATAGATAATATGAGAATAGTTGAAATGAAAGAACGAAATTCAGAATTAATAGAAAACTTATTAGATGTATGGGAGAATTCTGTTAAAGCAACACACTTGTTTTTATCAGATGATGAAATAAATAATATTAGACAGTATGTTCCACAAGCCTTGAAAGGTGTTCCTGTTTTGGTGATTGCAGAAAATGAAAATGGAAATCTAGTAGGCTTTATGGGGATTGCAGATAAAATGCTTGAAATGTTATTTATTCTTAATGAATGCAGAGGACAAGGAATAGGAAAACAATTATTGCAATATGGAATTGAAAATTATTTAATAAATGAACTTGCTGTAAATGAACAAAATCCTCTTGCGAAAGGATTTTATGAGCATCTAGGATTTGAAGTTTATAAAAGAACAGAAACAGATGAGCAAGGAAATCCTTATCCATTATTGTATATGAAAAGAAATTGATTAATTAGAATTTATTAATAATTCTAGTTCTTTTATTTGATATAGATATTTTTGTATTAATTAAGCAAAAGGCTATGGTATAATGCAAGTATGGAATTATCTTTGTAATAATGATTCCAGGAAAGGAATGATGAGTATGAAACAAATCAGTACAGGAATAGAAGATTTTAAGACT
>OFHM01001231.1_pt1 | contig 17425 bp, 13 predicted proteins | sample 1521311 | NCBI WGS metagenome assembly OFHM01 (sample SAMEA3504083, study PRJEB24116) | mouse gut metagenome | biome: mouse gut; feature: mouse-associated habitat; material: faeces | place: Denmark | collected 2011 | reverse complement strand
CCACACAGGCAATAAAAATTCCCCCTGCTGCCAGGGAAAGGATTACCGCCGCCAGGCGCAGCAGCACTGTTTTGCCATAGGGCAGCTCCGAGCGCTTTACTACCCGCACCAAAGGTTCATTTGAGGTATTTTCCACTGTTTTCATATGCCAGTCTCCTATTCCGATACCGCCGCTTTATGCCCGCCTGTCATCATCATGCCGATTTCTTCCTTGGTGGTTTTGGCGGCGTCCACTATGCCCGTAATCTTTCCATGGCACAAAACCATAATACGGTCGGATAATTCCAGAAGCACATCCAGATCCTCCCCAATATACATAACGGCAACATTCTTGCTCTTTTGTTCGTTGAGCAGGTCATATACCGTATAGGAAGAATTAATATCCAGCCCTCTTACGGGATAAGCTGTAATCAGCACTGAGGGGGAAGACTCAATTTCCCTTCCCAGCAGGACCTTTTGCACATTTCCCCCACTAAGAAGCCTTACCGGGGTTTCCGGCCCGGGAGTGGCGATTGCCAGCTTCTCAATCAGCCGCTTTGCCAGTTCCCCGGCGGGCTTGCGCCTGATAAATGGCCCTTTTCCTTTGTGGTAGCTTTTCAGCAGCATATTGTCCGTCATGCCCATGGAAGCTACAAGGCCCATGCCCAGGCGGTCTTCCGGCACAAAGCTCATGCTGACGCCCTTTTCAATAATCTCAGAAGGGGTTTTTCCAAGGAGGTTTTCCTTATTAAATAAAATTGCTCCTTTACAGGCATGGAGAAGTCCCGCAATTGCCTCGCAAAGCTCCTTCTGCCCACTGCCTGCCACCCCTGCCACGCCTAAGATTTCCCCCCTGCGTATATCAAAGGAAATATCGTCTATGGCCCGGCTTCCATCCGCTTTATCTACCGTAAGGTCCACCACTTTCAGAATGGTTTCACAGTTTTTCACCGGCGGCCGTTGGATTTCCAGACTCACCGGCCTGCCCACCATAAGCTCGGTAAGCTTCCTGGCATCGCAGTCCGCCGTCCTTACCGTTCCCACGCTTTTGCCCTTGCGCAGGATGGTCACCCGGTCGCTGATGGAAAGCACTTCCTGTAATTTATGGGTGATGATAATGATGGCGCAGCCTTTGTCCTTCATCTTCCGCAGGATTTCAAAGTCGTTGGATTCGATTTTGTCCCCTTTGCTCTGCTCCGTATAACCCACAAGCGTAGTCCCGATGAAATCAAAGCCCAGCTCATCGGCGTGGAGGGCTTCCTCCACCGTGGAGCAGTCCGCCATCCACAATTGATCCGGATAGGTCTCCTTCAGCTGCCGGAAGAAATCGTCCAGGGTAAGCCCGCCGGGCCGCACAGAGCTGGTGGCGTCCAGGGCGATGATCTCCGGATTCACCTCCATCAGCTCCTGCACCTCCCGCATGGTGGGGGTTATGTATATCTTGCTGTCTTCATAATCCCTCTTTACGATGCCGATGACCGGAAGGTTTACCTGGGACTGGATTTCCCGGATGTCCTCCTTCGTGTTGGCCCGGATGCCCAGTGCGCCGCCTTCCCTGGCCGCCAGCGCCATCCTGCCCATGATGAAGGAGGAGTGCAGGGGCTCGTGGGGGAGTGCCTGGCAGGATACGATCAGCTTGCCGTGCAGTTGCTCGATTTTCTTGTTTTCCATTTCAGATATGCTCCTTTCGATTTTTAATAAAAATCCTGATAAAAAACCTGATAAAGATTCTGTTAAAGATTCAGATAAGCTTTCCGCGCGCCTTCTGCAGCGCCCAGCATTCCCGCCAGATTGCCCAGCTCGGCGGGCACCACCTCCACGTTCAGGAAGGAGGGGATGAGCTGCTCCCGCAGCCGCTGCCGCACCTGGGAGATGACATATTCCTGCTCCATGACGCCGCCGCCCAGAATCACCAGGGAAGGGTTGAAGATATGGATGAGGCTGATGAGGCCATAGGTGATTTCGGCAATCCACCGATTCACCAGCACCCGCACCCCCTCGTCGTCCAGACGGGCAAAAATCTCCCGTCCGTTGTGAAGCTCCGGAAACCGGGAGCTGACGCTCTGCACCAAAGCGGTGGTGGAGGCGTACCTCTCATAGCAGCCGCTGAACATGTCCCGTCCGGAATCCCTGTCCTCGGGATGGATTACGATGCCGCCGAATTCCCCGGCGGAGAATCCGGCCCCCAGATAGACCTGACCGCCAATGACGATGGCGCCGCCCACGCCGGTCCCGTATGTAAGGCACAGGAAATTCGCGTGTCCCCGCCCGGCACCGTAACAGGCCTCCCCGGCGGCAGCGCTGTTCACATCGTTCTGGACGCTGACGGGCACATGGAATCTCGCCTCCAGGATCTCCCGAATGTTTGTCCCGGTATAGCCGGGGATGTTTTCGTTTGCGTATAAGATAGAACCTTGTTCCGTATCCACCTGACCGGCGCTGCTGATGCCGATGGCCTGGAAATCATGGTATCCGCTCAAAATGTCCTGTACGGTCTCCATGACATGAGCCCCGCCCAGACGGGCCTGGGTAGGAGTCTCCCGTATCTCATGGATCTCGCCCTTCTCCCAGATACCGGATTTGATACAGGTGCCGCCGATGTCCGCCACCGCGATTCGGATGTCATGTGTGTCTCCTGAAAATTTTTTCATTTCACCATCTTCCTTTTAGCATGTTTAAAACAAATATCGCCATATTCTTTTATATATCATGACAATAGAAATGTCAACAGTTTAGAAAGTATATTAATATAATATTGACAAAGTGACTATTTAGATGTAACATATAATAAAAATATTGGGAAAATGCATAAAATATACGGGCCAAAAGAAGCTGTCGCCCGAAAAATCGATGTGAAACATATTTTCATACTTGGAAAATCGCATCTGCCGCCTGGAACCAGGAGGCAGATGGCGGAAAACATGGCAGGAATGGGGGGATAGAAAGCATGGGCAGTAGGATGACATTTCCCATGTCCAATAGGATATGGGTCTTCACCGGAGGGGCCCACGGAGCGGGAGGCTTTTCGGAGAACCGGGGCTTCCGCAACATGGCGGGGCTGTTCGAGGAAGTGGTGCGCTGGGATATGTGCGGGGAGGAGCTGTCCGGAAGAGAGAATTTTGTCTTCAATACGGCCAGGGCCGGATACTGTGTGGACGACATCCTGCGGGAGTTCCAGGGAAGGGTGGCAGACTACCGTCCCTTCGCGGTGGTCTATGTCTCCGGTGAGGAGGACAGGAAGCTCTTCCCAGATGCGCTCCGCAGGGGGCTTGCCGACCTGAGAAGGAAGACGGAGGCCATTGGGGCACAGCTGATAGAGCTTCCGGCGGCGGAGGGAGAGCCAGATCCCCTGAGGGAGGCGAACTGGCTGCTGGAGACCATAGGCGCGGATTTGTCGAAGGTGTCGGCCGGGGACGAAGGGCTCCTGACCCTGGCGCCTGCCACAGAGACATTCGCGTCCAGCGGAAAGCTTGTGCTGAAGGCAGAGCCCATGAAATGGCTTTTCCTGGGGGACAGCATCACCCACGGCGCATGGCATACCTATGGCTATGACAGTGTGGCGCAGCTTTGGGAGAAGTACATACGGGAGGACTGGGGGCGCAGGGACGACACGGTCATCAATACCGGCGTGTCGGGAGCCACGGCGAAGGAGTTCCTGGAGAGGCTGGACGTGCGCTATGAGCCCTATGCGGGCGCGGACGTGGTGGTCATCATGTTCGGCACCAATGACTGCTGTTTCCCGGGTGTGATAGACAGGGCCCTGTTCAGGAAGCAGTTGTGCGAAATCGTGGATATGGTACGGGCCCACGGCAGCCAGGCCGTCCTGCGCGCCCCGCAGCCCCAGAGGGAGGACGCGGGGGAGCGCGCTACGGCAATCGTACCCTTCGTCCAGGCGGTGCGGGAGGTGGCCCGGGAGAAGGAAGTGCCGCTGGTAGATCATTTTCAGAATTTCACCGCGCTGCAGCAGAAATGCCCGAAGGCCTTCCTGGGCCGTATGAGCGACGCCGTCCATCCCAACGCCCAGGGACATTACCGGATGTTCCGGGAGATGGCATATGCATTGGATATGGTTCTGGAAGATTCCATGGTATCGCTGGACTATCCTGTTTCGGCAGAAAGCTGACAAAGCAGGACTCAATGCTTTGAGCTTTTAGGCATTGTGCATAATCCATAAAATTGACCTATCAAATTTGGCAGTAATTTACAAAAATTAAATATTTGAAAAGAATTTTCATTTTCTTTATTGAAATTTTATAAACTTCAAAGTATAATGACTTTACTATAAACCGCCGCCAATCAAAAAGTCTGTATCGGCCAGGGTCGGAACGAAGGGCAGTCATTTTGAAGCGTGGAGGATTTATAAAAATGGGGTCTTAACCAAATAACCAAAAGGAGGGAATCCAATGAAACAAGACGCTTCAAAAAAACGAAACGAGCGCATGAAACAGATGAGGCGATACCTGCCGTTCTACTTTTTTGCGCTTCCGGCGATCGTCCTTCTGATTCTGTTCAGCTATATGCCCATGCCGGGAATCGCTATCGCGTTTAAGGATTTCAAGATGGCGCGTGGAATCTGGGGGAGCGACTGGATTGGCTTCAAGCAGTTCCAGAAGGTGTTCACCGATCCGAACTTTTCCAGGGTGCTGCTGAACACGATAAAGATTAGCCTGCTGTCGCTGATCACATCCTTCCCGGTCACCATCGCATTCACCCTGATGGTGAACGAGCTGATGAACCTGAAGTTCAAGAAGGTCGTGCAGACGATCACCTACATGCCGCACTTCCTGTCCTGGGTCGTGGTGGGCACCTTCGTCTACCAGATGCTGTCCCCGACCAACGGCATCGTGAACGCGGTTCTGGTGGGGCTGGGTATTTTTGAGAAGCCGCTGTATTTCATGGTACAGCAGAAGATGTTCATCCCAATCTACCTGATCGTGAACCTGTGGAAGAGTACAGGATACAGCATCGTCATCTACCTGGCGACGATTTCCGGCATTGATACCCAGCTCTACGATGCGGTCATGATTGACGGAGCCAACCGTTTCCAGAAGATTCTCTATGTGACGCTGCCGGCCATGATGCCCACGATGTGCACCATGCTGATCCTCAGCATCGGCAGCCTGATCAGCGTAGGATTCGATCCGATTTTCAACCTGTATAATGATGCGGTATATTCCACGTCCGACGTCATTTCCACATTCGTATACCGGAAGGGTCTTATAGAGAGCCAGTATGCGTTCTCCACGGCGGTGGGCCTGTTCCAGAACGTGGTCAGCCTGTTGCTGGTGATGCTCGCCAACTGGTTCGCGCGCAAGGCGAATCCGGAATACAGGATTATATAGCAGGAAGATAGGAAGGAGGAAATGAAAATGGCAAAGAAGAATAAAGAAGAGCAGTATAAGCCGCAGAAGATGCAGCAGTCGGTCTACAGCAAGGCGTTCGATGTCTTCAATATCGTGTTCATGATTCTGTTCTGCATCACGATTCTCATACCCTTTTGGGACATGATCGTGCGCTCCTTTTCCAGAGCCCAGGACATCTCTTTCATGCATGTGAACTTTTTCCCGAAGGTATGGTCGTTTGAAGCCTACGCCTACTGCTTCAAGGATTCCGAGATTCTGAACGCCATGCTGATATCGGTGGCCAGGACGGTGCTGGGGACCGCTTTCCACATCGTAGTCACCTGTCTGGCGGCCTATACGCTGACCAGGGACCAGATGCCCTACAGGCGCCTCATCACGGGCATCCTGCTGATACCGATGTTCTTCTCGGGCGGCCTGATTCCTACATATATCAATATGAGGAATCTCCATCTGACGAACAATTTCCTTGTGTACATACTGCCCGGAGGCTTTTCGATTTACAACTGTATCATCATCCGCAACTATTTCTTCTCCATCGACAAGGGGATGGAGGAGGCGGCCAACATTGACGGCGCTTCCCCGCTGCAGGTGTTCGTCCGCATCATCATGCCGCTTTCCAAGCCTGTGCTGGCGACGGTCTCCCTGTGGCAGATCGTGGGCCAGTGGAACGCCTGGTTCGACAATATGATCTACAATACCAGGAACAGCGACCTGGACACCCTGCAGTACCTGCTGTACAAGAAGCTGAACGAAGCCAACAAGATCGCGGAGGCAGCCCGCAGCGGCAGCACGACGATGGTGGGGGAGATGCTGACGAAACAGATGACGCTGACGCCGGACTCTATCCGGATGACGATCACTATGCTGGTGACGCTGCCGATCCTGTGCGTCTATCCTTTCCTGCAGAAATACTTCGTGAAAGGCATCATGGTAGGTGCGGTCAAGGGATAAATCGGGGAAGGTTCCTCCCCTTTTTATAAATGCATGGAGGAAAAGAGAGGAGAAGAAGTATGAAGAGAAAATGGATAAGTCTGTTGCTGACAATGACTATGATGGCAAGCATGCTTACCGGCTGCGGCGGGGACGCTCCTTCTTCGGGGGAATCCCAGAGCGCTGACACCGGAGGCAGCGGGGTGCAGGAATCCGGCGATTCCCAGGGCGGAGAGCAGGAAAGCGGGACTTCCGGCGAAGCGGATGGGGATCTTGTGCCAGTCACCTGGATGATCCTGGGAATGGATTATGAGGAGAGCGATACATGGCCCACGGAAACCTTCAAGGATCTGCAGGAGGCCCTCCGGGAATATGCGGGGGTGGAGCTTACCATGGAGGGATGCGACGCGCAGGAGCTGGATCTGCTGCTGGCCGGATCGGAGCTGCCGGATATCATCACGGTGAACAGGGATTACTGCAACACCCTCCTGACAGGCAAGAAGGTGATGAAGCTGGACGATTATCTGAACCTTGCCCCGAACCTGGAATCCCTGAGCGCCACCAGGATGGCTGCCATGCGCAAGTATTATTCCAATGGGGACGGCGGGCTGTACTTCTGGACGCCGTTCATCGGAAAGGAGCCGGTAGGCTCCGAGGAGTGGAATGGCTTCACCATCCGCTGGGACTGGTATAAGGAGCTGGGCTATCCGGAAGTGAAGGATGAGGATGAGTTCCTGGATGTGGTGAAGCAGATTGTGGACAACCATCCTACTACGGAGAACGGTGATAAAGTATACGGTGTAGCGACCTTCTCGGACGGGAGCCTCTGGGGATGGTGGGCATTCGGATGCTTCTATGGGTTCCACAACCTGTCGGATGCCTATTCCATCCGGATCGCGGACAATGCCAACGAGGTGGTCAACAACTTCACCACCATGGATTCCCCTGTGTGGCATGCCATCGAGTACTATTACAAGGCGAACCAGATGGGCATCTTCGACCCGGACTCCCTGACCATGAAGGGCGAGGATCTGAATGCGAAAGCCACCAACGGACAGCTGGTATCCCCTCTGTGCGGCTGGTACAAAGGTTCCCTCTATGATAATGCCAGAGCCGAGGATCCTGATACCCTGGCAGGCTATATGGTGCTCCCGGTGGAAGGACAGTATAACTGGGACGGCGCGCAGTTCAACATCGGCTGGCAGTTCTATACGGGCGTCAGCGCCGAGACCCCCTATGTGGAGCAGATCATGAAAGTCTTCGACTACATGAACAGCGAAGAGGGAGCCCGCATGGCATATATGGGCAAGGAAGGTCGCGTATGGGAAATGGTGGACGGGGCTCCCGCTATCAAAGAGGAATACATCGACCTGAAGCTGAATGGTGATTCCAAGGAGATAGCCCAGAAGACGAACTCCATGGCTGCCCATATGATCGGCCTGTCCCACAGCGCGGTGCTGTCCGACGGAGGGACGGCGAATCTCTGGAATTCTCCGGAGATCTGGAAGCGTACCTTAAGCCCGCTGCAGCAGGATTTCTGTGAACATTACGGAGTGGAAGTTCCTTCACAGGCAGCGCAGAAGCTGGTGGAAGAGGGCAAGGCATTCGACAAGAGCGCCGGAACCATGGCCCAGGATGTCATCGCGCTGATGCCCGGTATCCCGGCAGACATCAGCAGAATTGATACCAGATGCACGGATATCATGATCAAAGCCATCCCGAATCTGGTGCTGGCTGAGGACCAGGCGGCATTCGACCGGATAAAGGAGGAAACGCTGGCCGAGCTGGAGGCAGCGGATATCCAGACTTCCATCGACTGGTGGAGCGCTCAGGAAAAGGACATCAAGGAATATCTCCAGACCGTGGAGTAAAAAGGTTATACGGAAAGCTGGCTGTCGCAGAGCATACGGATTCGGACAGTCGTGCCCTCACCGGCTCGGGACCATATATAAAGTCCCGAGCCTTTTCCGTATTGGAGCAGGATGCGGCGGTTCACATTGGACAGCCCGATGCCTCCCGCCCGGGATTCTGAGGCGGGCGGCTCTCCCACGCCCTGCTGCAGGCACCGGTTCAGGCATTCGAGCTCATCCTCCCCTATGCCCTGCCCATTGTCCTCCACATAGATATCCAGCCAGGATTCATCCTGACTGGCCCGGATGTGGATGGAGCCGGATTTCCCCGCATCGATCGAGGACTGCAGGCCATGGAGGAAGGAATTCTCCACCAGAGGCTGGAGGATGAATCGGAGGATGGGCCGGGGCAGGAGCGGATCGGGGATATCAAAGGTGCACTGGGTCTTGAGGCCAAAGCGGTAATCCATGATATCAATGAAGTTCCGGACAAAGGTCTGTTCCGTGTCCAGGCTCCAGAAGATGCCCGGCTGGGAGAACACGGGACGGATGATATTGCCCAGGGCGAACAGGGCCTGGCAGACATTTTCCGCCCGGGCCATGGCTGCCATCCAGCGGATGGTGGTGAGGCTGTTGTACAGGAAATGGGGGTTGATCTGGGACTGCAGGGTCTCCATTTCCAGCAGACGTTTTTCCTCGGCATAGTTTTTGTTGGCAGTCACCAGGCTCTGGATATGCTCCATCATATGGTTGAATTGCCCTACAAGGATATTCAGCTCGTCATATTTCTGGGGGGAGAGGCGCTGGCTAAGGTTCCCCTCATTGATGGGCTTCATCTGGGCCGTGATCTCCTGGAAAGGATTCAGGAGCCTGCGCCCTGTCAGGGAGGAGAGGAGCACCGCCAGGAAAATCGCCACCAGGAAGATGGCGCTCACGGTCAGGAGCAGGGGGAGCGAATCCCGCAAAAAGACAGAAAAAGGAATCCTTTCGGTGAGATACCAGTCTGTGCCGGCGAGACGGCCGGTAATCGCCACATCCTGAAAAAGCCAGGAATCCTCGGATGTGCCGGCAGTTTCCGGGACAGAGAGAAGGGGATCGCCCTTCGCGTCGCAGAGGGTGACATAGGCGCCTTCATCCGCATGTTGGGAGGAGAGGAAATTGAAATACTCCGTGGGAATGTTGACGGAAAACACGGAGAAGCGGTGGCTGCTCTTATAATCGGCAATGGGCTGCAGGATAGAGACCACAGTGGAACCAGCCTCTTTCTGCCTGTAACGGGTGAGGAACAGCTCCATTTCCTGATATTGCCCTCCCCATGTGACGCCGGAGGTGGAGGTGATGGATTCCCAATTTTCCGACTGCTGGACAGGCAGGGGGGCATCCTCTGTACGTCCCTGGATCTGCATGTTTTTGCTGACGCAGAGCACAGGGCCGTCTCCGTGGAATACCGTTATGGAATTGATGTAATTACAGGAGGATATGATGATGGACAGCTGGTTCATGACAGACCGCTGCAGCAGGATATCATCTACGTCATAGGAACGCGAGGTGGTGAGATAGCTCCTCATGTCCTTATCCTGCAGGAGCTGAGAGCGCATGTCCGACAGGCTGCCTATGAGATTGTCCATCTGATAGGTCATGTAGGCCAGACGGTCCTCTGCCTCCCGGATGGTCTGTCTGCGGGAAATCGCCAGGAGTATGAAAAAGCCTGATAGCAGGGCTATCATCAGCACTGCCAGATGGATCCACAGGACAGAGACTGTGAAAGAGCGCAGCAGGCTTTTACGGGTTCGGGGGAGCAGAAGGGGGGTTCTTGTCTTCATAGCTTTCTCCAATCCTTTGGTGACACATCTGTCACTTTCTTGAACACCTTTGAGAAATACCCTTCATCGGAGAACCCTGTCCTGCAGGCGATGTCCCAGATTTTATATTCGCCCTGCTCCAGCAGATATTTCGCCTCCTCTATCCGCATATTGGTCAGATACTTCCGGAAGGGAATCTGGATTTCCGCGTGGAAAAGGGAGGAGAAATAGGCCTCGCTGAGCCCCACCTTCTCTGCCACGGAGCGCAGCGACAGGTCAGGGTCGGACAGGTTCTCCCGAATGATTTCCAGCGCGGCCCTGATCTCCGGGCGGTAGTTTGGCAGGAAGGCTATCCCGTCCGTCTGGTCTGAGGCCTGGCGCTTTTGGGCCGACAGAAGCTGGCGGCAACAGGCGGGAAGCCTTGCAAAGTCCCCTGCTCTGTCCGCCAGCAGCGAAAGCCGGATGTTCAGGTAGTCCTGAAGCTCCCCCCGCAGCCTCTCCAGCAGGGCATGGAGGTCTGGGGTATTCCCGGAGCGGGAGATTTCGGGAAAGAAGAACAGGAAGAACCTGCGCTCATCCAGCATAAGGGGCAGGCAGCGGAAACCCGGCGTATATTGATGGCCTGCCAGATCCACCAGGTTCTGGCAGATATGCTCGGAGAGACCGCCGGAGGCCTGGCTGTCGGCCTTGTAGACCTCGGCAATCGTCCCCAGCACTACGGGGAGGGCACTGGAGACGGACAGGTTCAGTTCCTCCAGCGCGCCCTGGGTCTGCCTGCAGAGGGACTCATCTGCCAGATAGGCCTGCATGAGCTGGGAGAAGCGGTTCCCCACAGGAGCCCGGGCAGGTTCGAGCTGCCTGGCCTGCTTGTCCAGCGCCTCCCTGGCCTTCTGGAGGCTGGCCTGTATCTCGGCCTCCGTCATGGTGGCCTTCAGCAGATAGTCCCGCACTCCCAGGGACATCATCTTCTGGAGGGTCTTGAACTCCTCCAGGCAGGTGATGACGATGATATAGGGCTCCAGCCCTGCGTCCCGCACGGATTCAATCAGCTGCTGTCCGCCCATGCCGGGCATCAGGAGGTCGGTGATCAGGACGTCAGGACAGCTTTTTTGGATAGCCCGGAGGGCCTCCGCGCCATTGCCGGCATCACAGACCACCTGCATATTGTATTTTTCCCAGGAGACGCTGTTCTTGATGCCCAGACGCACGAAAAACTCGTCTTCCGCTATGATGACCTGATACATGACCTACCTCTTATCTGAAAACGGGCTGCAATTGTAATGTGTTTTATCTATTATAAACAAATCGGCGGAAAAAAGCAACCGAAGCACTTGCCATTTCCGGGGGGACGGATGATAGAATGGAGGTACAGACAGGAGGTGCTTGCGGTGGCGGGGAACATGGAAGAGGGGCATTCCTTTGCTGCTGGCATATAAATACTCCTTTTCGATAAGAATTTCCATATCTTGATTCTTACCCAAAAGGAGCCATCTTTTACCTAAGACACAAACTATTTTACACTGCCCCTGCCCCAATTTCATCGCTTTTCCAACAACTTCACAACGGTAGAAAAAACAGCACCGGCGAATGCGTCCACGTCAAACTGGAAGTCCTCTTTCAGGGCATATCCCAGCCGGTTAATCTGGTTTCGCAGCGCCTCCCTGTCTCCGTGCCCGCCGCCACAGCGCAGCGCTGGAATCGCTTCCTCCAGTTTCGTTATATGTACAAATCGCATTTTGATTCCCTCCTCGTTTTTCAGGACATAGCGCCCCATGCTTCTTCGCCTTGAAGTTCTGGGCTGCATAAAATATGCGTTCCGTTTGCAATGGGTCAGATTCTATGCGTGCACCAGCATAAAACCGCGTCCCATGACTTGCCAGGATCTATGACTTGCTGTGTTCCATGACTTGCTGTGTTCCATGACCCACCGGTTCCTATGACTCAACGGTTCCTGTGGCTCACCAGTTCCATGATTTGCCATGCGCGATGGCTTGCCGGTTTCCGCGACCTGACGAATGCCGCAAAATTATATATTTTTATAAGTATATCGGCTCTGGCGCGGTGGCCATGATAGCGGCTGTCACACGTCTGAAATTTTTTTACTGCCGTGTATCTTTTTCACCATTTACAGGATGGCCTTTTTCATCTATCATAGTACATAGATTATCAGAGAGCCCCCGGCAAGGAGGAGGAAAGGACAATGCAGCAACTATATCAGGCCAAAGGACTGCTGAGCAGGGAATTCATCGGGCAGATTACCTATACCTTCTGTCTGCCCTATGCCCTGGAAGAACTGAACATCTGCCTTACTTTTGAAAAACAGCACTACGATTCCCCGGACCAGGTGCCGGTGGAGGAGCTGATGGATTACTGCCGCAGCCACTATGACACCAGGGACTATGAAGGCCTGGGCAGGGAAGAACTGGCTGGACTTTTTTTCAAAGAGACGAAGACGGAAATCCATATATCCGCCATGCTCAACGACTGTTTCATCGGCTGTATCCACAAACAACTGACCTGCCGCCACATGCATTTCGGCACGGATGCCCTTTCCGAAGGCTGCCTGATGCCCGAGATGCCCATGAAAGGCGTGCTGAAGGTGACGGTTCTGGCATTTCAGATTCTCATGGACGATACCCCGTACACCGTGACAGTGACCGGAAAGAAAGCGGGTGAAAAAGAGGAAACGGACAAAGGAGGAGAACTGTCATGACGTTCTTAAGACTGGAGCTTCACAACCACACCACAGAGTCCGACGCTTCCATCACCTGTGCGGAACTGCTGGATTACATGGCGGAGAACAAAGTGGATGGATTCGCGCTCACCGACCACAATACCATCTCCGGACACAGGAAAATGGCGGCCCTGCTGAAGGACTGCCCAGCCCCCGTCCAGTGCATCTACGGCATGGAATATACCACTTACTACGGCCATATCCTGTGCCTGAACCTGTCGGAATATGTGCCCTGGGACTCCATCGATTCCGGGAATCCGGAGCTGATCTTCAGGCAGATCCGCGGAACGGGCGCTCTGGCGGGCATTGCCCATCCTTTCTCTTTCGGCTATCCCTTTGCCACGGGATGCCGTTTTGAGATGCATATGACGGACTACAGCGCAGTGGATTTCATAGAGATCTTCAACAATCCGGAGCCGCTCCGCGCCGTCAATCTGCCGGCCCTGGCGCTCTGGGAAAGCCTTGTCCTGGAAGGCGTCTCCATCGCCGCCACCTCCGGCATGGATCTCCACAATAGAGCGCCTTTCGAAGGCCGGTATGCCACCTTCATCCAGGACATGGGCATTCCTGTCTCCGAAGCGCTGACAGAGGCGATCCGCTCAGGCCAGACCTGGGTCTCCAAAGGCCCTCTGCTGACAGCCCGTACCCTTCCCGGGGAGCGGAGAACCGTCTTCGAAATCCAGGATGGGAAAAAGGCCGGATGCCCTGTGGATCCCGGGAAACAATACCTGATGACGCTCCGTCTGCCGGGCGGGAAGCTTACGGAATCTATCGTCCCCGGCCGTCCCATAAGCATCTCCTGGGACAGCCTCGCCGCCTTTGCCCAGGGGCCGGAACCCTGTCCCGTGATTCCGAAGCTCTATGAAGAGAACCTGGAACTGGAATCGCTGCTCTGCGTCTCGCCTGTCCTGTACCTTTCTGTGGCTGCCGGGTAGATTGGCAATCTTACCGCAAAGGATGACCGAGCCAAAACTCCAGAGCGTTAAAGCATGGCGAAACGAAAACATGACATCCCTATGCTGTTCTATGTATCAGCACAGGAAAAGGAAATGATACAGAAAAAGATGGATGAATACGGCACGGGGGAACTTAAGCGCCTACCTCTGCAAGATTGCCATTGATGGGTATGTGGTGAACCTGGAGCTGCCGGAGCTGAAGGAGCTGGTCTCCCTCCTGCGCCGCTCCAGCAACAACCTGAACCAGCTGGCAAAGCGGGTGCATGAGACGGGCCGCATCTATGGTGCTGACCTTGCGGAACTGCAAGAGCGGCAGGAGCAGCTCTGGGACATGGCACAGAAGATTTTGGCATCGCTGGCAGCAATCCGGTGACCTTCAAAAATACTTTATCGGCTGGAAACAGATTTTTCTCCTATAAAGCTATTCCAATAAGAAACCGTTAGTGTATAATTGAAGCAGAGACAAATCATGGATTTAAGGGAGTTGACTTATGGGCTACATGGAGCGAGATGACAGAATCGAATTTTACGGAAAAATATCTTATCCCGATGAAACCTATGTTATAGTGAACGGCATAAGGTATAGAATAACCCCCAAGACCACTCTACGATTCAAAAGCTTTACGAATCTAAAAGAATACGCAGAATCTATCGAGTATTTCGCTTATCTGGTTCTGGTCAAAAAGAATATACCAAATGATGGATGGTTTGAAAAATAGCCTCTCCCAAAATACCACCGTGATAAATAGGAGCATCACCATACCCTTGCGCGTGGTGATGCTCCTATTCCCTGTCCATATTGCTTTCACCATCGTCCGGCGTATACTCCATGATGTCCTCCACCTGGCAGTCCAGTATCCGGCACAGGTTGTCGAGGATTACTGGAAAAAAGCTGGGAGGCAGCTACACCTGTGAGGAGATCTTACAGACGCTGAAAGAGGATGGATTTTGCAGACGTCGAAGATCAGGGGTACATGCCGCTCTACAGACGTTCAAAGCTGACGGATGCCCTGCATGAGGCCTGTGGGATCCGCACTGACTATCAGTTCATTACCAGACAAAAGATGAGGGGAATCCAAAAAAGAAGTAAAGGCAGAGCATAAATTACTATGTTTCATTACTAAAGCTTAAATCGCTGTAGCCCGCATAAACACTGGGGTTACAGCGATTCATTGTCTACACAACTGTTAAAAACAGGATTATACCCCGAAATCCCGGCTAAATCAATCGGAACTTTATAATTGCCATCCCGGACAATAATTGAAATTTGATTAGTTTTATGATTGTTACAGCGTTTCCTCCTTCCTCTTCGCTTTATCAGTATCTGCCCGGTCTGCCCCGGACACTTGCGCTTTGTATGCTGCCAACTTTTCTTTTAACGATGCCCTCTGCGCAGGCTTGTCAGCCATTGCCGCCGCAGCTCTCAGTCCTCCACTGCCCATTGTGTAATCATGCCTTGCGTTTTCTACCGGGTACGGTATCGGTGCATTGGCGGCTCTTTCGCCTGTTTCCGGTCTTTCGGAAGTCTTTTCTTCCTGTGCTGACTTCTGGACATCATGTCCAGAAGTTTCCTGCCCTCCGTTTTCTTCCTCCGGAGCATCGTCCATGCCGAGTGCGTCATCGCCCTTTTCGTCCATATTAAGCAGGGCATTTAAGGCGGATAACCGTTCCAGCTTCTCCGCAAGCTCCGCTTCCTGTACGAATGGCTTTGTGACCTCCACTTTTGCGGTTTCAAGCTGCCGCTGCACAGTTTCCAGTTTCGTCTGCGCTTCAGAAAGCTGCTTCGGCATGGATTCCAGGGCGTGGTTGATACGGGCGATGTTGCCGAGAGGGTCAGAACCGACTTCTAAGTTATGGGAAAGCTGCCCTTTTAAATTCATCACAAATTTGTGATTGAATGAATCAAAGGACACCGCCATTTTAAATCCAGCATACTCCCCGACGGTTGCTGGCACATTGACGGTTTTCATCTCCTTGCACATCTCCACAAGGGCAGCCCCGGCTTCTTTTTTGTCCGTATAAACCTTATCCCCGACTTTCATCAAAAACTGCTCTTTATCTGCCGGGAGGTTTGCTTTTGCGGTCTGAATATCTGCCTCCATGCCCTCTATCCTCTCCTTCAGGATGGCGATCTGCTGCGGATAGTGCTTTGCGATATTATCCTCAAGTTTATATTTCTGGCTTGTATGGTTCGCCTTCATCAGCTTCAGCTTTGACACCTGAATGTCGAGATCCATCTTTTCTTTAATGTACGGGTTCCCGGTAGCCAGGGCTTTCACCTCCGCATAAGTGAGCGCCGCCTCATCCACGTCCTCACAGCTGCGCACAGGGGATTTGCTCGTCATGATCTGCCCGATGAACTTCTGCTTATTTTCGATCAGCTGCCATGAATAGCTGTCGAATGTGCCTTCTGTCACATACCGGAAAATCTTGACCTTTGGATTGAGGTTGCCCTGCCTTAAAATCCGCCCCTCCTGCTGTTCAATGTCGGACGGGCGCCACGGCACATCAAGGTGATGTAAAGCAATCAATCTGTCCTGCACGTTGGTTCCTGCGCCCATTTTCTGCGTGGAACCCAATAAAAAACGAACCTGCCCGCTTCTTACCTTGCCAAACAGCTCCGCTTTCCTTAATTCCGTATTTGCTTCATGGATAAATGCGATTTCCTCCGGCGGCACTCCTTTCTCCACCAGCTTGTTTTTTATGTCCTCATAAACATTAAATGTGCCATCCCCTTTCGGTGTCGAGAGATCACAAAAAATTATCTGTGCAGACTTCTTCTCCTTTGTCTGCTCCCATATTTCAAACGACTTTCCCACACAGGTTGCCGATTTGGAAGTTTCACTGTCCGGCAGCATATCATTGATAAGGCGCTGATCCAGGGCCAGCTTCCTTCCATCGTTTGTGATTTTCAGCATATTATCGACCGATGCGTCCACCTTGCGGTCACGCACCGCTTCCGCCCTGTCAGCCAGTGAGGAAACCATATCCTGCTGGTATTCGCTGGGCTTTAACACCACATTTTCATACTCCGCCTCCGGCACGGGCAGCTTTAGCATATCTGGTGTCTGAATGTCGGCACTCTCTTTGAACAGAGAGATCAGTTCCGGCAGGTTGAAGAATTTCGCAAATCTTGTCTTTGCACGGTATCCGGTTCCCTCCGGGGCTAATTCTATCGCTGTCTGAGTTTCTCCAAAAGAGGAAGCCCAACTGTCAAAATGCCCAAGCCCTAACTTCTGCAACGTGCCGTACTGGAGATAGCGCATATTCGTATATAATTCCGTCATACTGTTGCTGATCGGCGTTCCGGTTGCGAAAGTCACGCCCTTGCCGCCCGTCAGTTCATCCAGGTACTGGCACTTTGCGAACATATCCGAGGACTTCTGCGCCTCCGTCTGTGCGATGCCCGCCACGTTCCGCATCTTTGTGTATAGGAAAAGATTTTTGTAAAAATGGCTTTCGTCCACGAAAAGCCTGTCAACGCCAAGCTGCTCAAAGGTCACGACGTTATCTTTCCTCGATGTATCGTTCAGCTTTTCAAGCCTTGCCTCAAGAGATTTCCTTGTTTTCTCCATCTGCTTAATGGTATAGCGTTCCCCGTTGTCGGCTTTCGCCTGCTCTATGGCAAGCTCTATCTCGCTGATCTGGCGCTCGATCATGGCTTCCTGTCGCTCAACTGACAGCGGGATTTTCTCAAACTGCGAATGCCCGATAATCACCGCATCATAGTCACCTGTCGCTATCCGGGAACAGAACTTCTTCCGGTTGGCAGGCTCAAAATCTTTCTTTGTTGCCGCAAGGATATTTGCGC
>OFHM01001227.1_pt1 | contig 17481 bp, 19 predicted proteins | sample 1521311 | NCBI WGS metagenome assembly OFHM01 (sample SAMEA3504083, study PRJEB24116) | mouse gut metagenome | biome: mouse gut; feature: mouse-associated habitat; material: faeces | place: Denmark | collected 2011 | reverse complement strand
TGCCCAATTTTCAAAGAAACAATGCATTGCTTACTGAGTATAAATAGTAAATGGATGAAGAAAGGGCTATTTTACCTATTAGATCCATCGTATTTGTACCTAAAAGCAGTAACAATCTTTAAAAGAAAAAAATAAAAATGTTCACATATATGACAAATCTTCAGAGCATTAAAAAATATTTTATTTTATTTAATTAATTTTTATTTAAAAAATCTCTCTTAAAATCTCTACAAAAAATTCATCTTAATTATTTTTACAATATTTCTAATTTTAAAATTTATATTTCTATTAACCTTTATTTTTTACTTAATTAATTTTTCATCTTCCAGAAATAATATATTTTAATACCAAAATTTTTGGTTCCTTGAAATCAAAAATAAGACGTTTAAATTTTTAAATCGACTAATTATACCAAAAAAAAATTTTAACCCCTTAAAATAAAAATCCCACATTGTTTATATTACAATGTGGGATTTTGGCGGAGATGAGAAGATTCGAACTTCCGCGGCCCTTACGAACCCTACAGGTTTAGCAAACCCGCCCCTTCAGCCTCTTGGGTACATCTCCAATTATTCTATTATATAAAAATGGCGGAGAGGGTGGGATTCGAACCCACGGTACGCTATAAACGCACGCCAATTTTCAAGACTGGTGCCATAAACCAACTCGACCACCTCTCCATGAAGTTGTCTAAAAACAACTATTTATATATTAGCACATTTTACACTGTTTTGTCAATATATTTTTTATTTTTTCACTCATTTTTTAATTCTATTCATAATTTTTTTATTCTTTTCTTCCTCATAGGTGCCTTTTAATCACTTACTTCACCAACTTCTTCTGCAGAACCATCTCTCCTTTTAAAGAACAAAAAACCGCCTGATTGGCGGTTTTTTCTATTTTCTCTTCTTTGCCATAAAATTTTTCGTCTGTTCTGCAATTTCAATCGCATATTCTTCCTCTTGGGACAACTGATAACTTGACCCTTTCGTCTTAATTGGCTTTGCATAAATATTTGAATATTCCGAACCATAAATTCCATTCAAAACCACACCATTGTCATTTCCATCTAATAAAGCTATCGCAAAACTCAAATCACTACCAACATCCTTAAACGCATTATAACGCACCAAACCAACTTTTTGTATGCAAGAAGCAATATCTTGGTCCAACTTCGTATAATAATTCTTAATTTCACCATTATCCTTTTCAATCGCTTTAACTTCCTCTATATACTTTTTCAGCATCTCGTCCAAATTGTTTCCATTTCCCAGTCTTTTCATAAAAGATAAATACCTTTTATGTATCACAATCACAAGCAACATTTCCGCAATAACTGCCAATACTAGAAAAATCAACAATCCTCCTACTAAACTCGTATTTTCCATGAAACTAAACATATCATTCATTTTATCCACATCCTTATTTTATCAAATCTAAAATTCTTTCCAAATCATCATTCGAATTATATTGAATAATAATTTTTCCTTTTTTGGCTCCAGCATCTAATTTTACCTTTGTCCCAAAAAATCCTTGAAATCTATTCTCTATATCCTGATAAATTGGCATATATTGGTCAGCCTTTTTCGCTACCTTTTTGTGAGTCCTCATCTTCTTTTCCGCTTCTCTTACAGAATCTCCTGATTCAATTACATAAAGTGCCATTTTATACTGTCTATCTGGATCTTCTACTGACATCAACGATTTACAATGCCCCTCTGTTAGTTTACCCTCCAAAGCCAAATTCAATACTCTTTCATCCAAATTTAAGATTCTAACCGTATTTGCAATACTACTTCTACTTTTTCCCAATATCTCAGCAACTCGCGCTTGCGTCAAATCATACTCATCCATTAATTTTTTTATACCGCGCGCCTTCTCAATTGGATTCAAATCTTCCCTTTGAATATTTTCAATTAATGAAATCTCTTGATTTCTCTTATCATCATTTTCCTTGATAATAACTGGTATTTCTGATAATCCTGCTTTTTTAGAAGCTCTCCATCTTCTCTCACCAGCAATAATTTCATAATACTTTTCCTTTTTTGCAACCAAAATTGGTTGAATCACACCATATTCTTTAATCGAATTGGCTAACTCCTCAATTGACTCTTCATCAAACATTTTTCTCGCTTGCTCAACATTTGGCTCAATCTCATTAATCTTCAACTTGCTAATTCCGTCTTGTTCAGCTTTTACCGCAACAACTTCCTCCTCAACTGGCATAGAAAATAACGCATCCAATCCTTTTCCTAGTCCTGTTTTTTTCGCCATTTTTTTATCCCCCCATCTATTTTTCCTTTTCTTTCTCTCGCTCCGCTTCTGCCTTCAAAAGCTCTTTTGTCAACTTGTCATAACATCTAGCGCCCTTTGATTTATCATCATACAAAATAATTGGCATCCCATAACTTGGAGCCTCACTTAATTTAACATTTCTTGGAATTACCGTTTTATAAACACGATCTCCAAAATAATTCTTAACCTCTTTCACTACTTGATTCGAAAGGTTTGTCCTCATGTCATACATCGTAAGTACCGCCCCTTCAATCTCCAAACTCTTATTCAAATGCTTTTTTACAAGATTAATCGTATTCAAAAGCTGTCCTAAGCCCTCTAACGCAAAATACTCACACTGTACTGGAATTAAAACAGAATTAGCCGCTGTAAAAGCATTCAACGTCACCAACCCCAAAGATGGTGGACAATCAATCAAAATAAAATCAAACTCGTCTTTTACTTCTTCCAAAGCCGTTTTCATTCGTTGTTCTCTTGACATTTGATTTACCAATTCCACTTCTGCACCTGCTAAATTCATATTGGCAGGGCATATTTTCAACGTTTTGACGCACGTATCTTGTAATGTTTGTTTTATGTCAACTTCATTCATTAAAACATCATATATTGAACTTTCTGCGTCTTTTTCTACACCTAATCCACTGGTTGCATTTCCCTGCGGATCACAATCAATCAACATTACTTTTTTGCCTTTTTTCGCCAATATCGAGCTTACATTGACTGCGGTTGTAGTCTTTCCGACTCCACCTTTCTGATTTGCTATCGCTATAATTCTGCTCAAAATTCTCACTCCTTTTTTTCTATCATATCTAATTTTTTCCAAAATGTCAATAAATTTTATCGTAATCGACAAAAAATTTCACAATTTTCTTCCTTCTAATTTATAAAAAAATTCCTGGTAAATCTCAAGAATCTTGGAAAAAAAATAGAGAGACCGCATAACGGCCTCCCTTTCATACTTATAACCTTATTGCAACTATAAGTAAACAAGATAACATATTAATAATATACCACTTTTTTTCTCATTTGTCAATACCTTTTTTAAAAAATTTTATCGAATTGGCTCTTTTGCTGGTTTTCCCTGTCCTCTTGGATATTTTTCATCTGTTCTTTTCTTTTTCCTTATACTAATCAAATTCCTCTCAAACTCCTCATTAATAAGCAATTTTTTAACTTCTTCAATTTCGCCTCCAAACACTTCAATCGCTTTTTTAGCCTCTTTTAATTCATCTTCCATATTTGGTCCCTTCATACAAACCGCCAAACCACCAACTTTTACAAAAGGCAACATATATTCACTAATCGTCGCCAAATTTGAAACCGCCCTTGTTGTCACAATATCAAAACTTTCTCGATAATTTTCATCTTTTCCCAAATCTTCTGCACGAATATGTAAAGCCTCTATTTTCCTCAAATTTAACTTATCGATTATATCTTGCAAAACAGTAACTTTCTTATTCACAGCATCAATCAACGTAAATTCCACATTTTCCTGATAAATCTTCAGCGGAATTCCTGGAAATCCAGCGCCAGTCCCAATATCCAAAACCCTTTTTGCATTTCCCAAAAAAGAATTCACTGTCAATGAATCAATAAAATGTTTCACAATAAACTCTTTCTCATCTTTAATCGCCGTCACATTAACTTTTTCATTCCATTCCAATATTAATTTCATAGATTGATACAACATATTTGCCTTTTCAAAGTTATACTCAATACCATTTTTCACACATTCTTGCTCAAAAATATCTTGAAACTCTTTTAATTCCATTTTCTCTCCTACTTTCTTTTATTTCGTCTATATTGCTCCAAATAAATCAACAAAACAGACACATCTGCTGGCGAAACACCAGAAATTCTTGACGCCTGACCAATCGAATACGGTTTAAATTTGTTCAATTTTTGCCTTGCTTCCAATCTTAATCCCTTAATTTCTTCATAATCCAGTTCTTCTGGCAAAATCTTTTCTTCCATTTTCTTAAAACTTTCAACCTGTTTTTTTTGTAATTCAATATATCCCTCATATTTCACCATAATTTCGACTTCTTCCCAAACTTGTCGTTCCAATACAGGACGTTCTGAGTCAATTTTTTTCAACTTTGTATAAGTAAGTTCCGTTCTTTTTAGTAAATCTGCTAATTTTGTTCCAAAAGAAATTGGCGTTGTCCCGCATTTTTCTAAAATCGCATTATTTTCCTTATTTGGCTTAATATTTGTAGTTTTCAAACGTTCGACTTCTCTCTCAATTTGCGCCTTTTTCTCCAAAAATCGCGCATATCTTTCCTCTGAAATTAACCCAACTGCATGCCCAATCTCCGTCAAACGCAAATCTGCATTATCTTGCCTTAATAGCAAACGATACTCTGCTCTCGAAGTCATCATTCGATATGGCTCTGCTGTACTTTTCGTCACAATATCATCAATTAAAACACCAATATATGCCTGCGATCGGTCCAAAACAATTGGATTGTTTCCCTTTAACTTCTGCACCGCATTTATTCCTGCCATAATACCTTGCGCCGCCGCTTCTTCATAACCAGAAGTTCCATTAATTTGTCCTGCAAAAAACATTCCGCTAATTTTCTTCAATTCCAGTGAACTTTTTAACTGTGAAGGCTCAATCGAATCATATTCAATTGCATACGCAGGTCTTGTAAATTCAGCATTTTCCAAACCTGGTAACGTTCGATACATAGCGATTTGCACATCTTCTGGTAAAGAGGAACTCATGCCTTGAATATACATTTCATTCGTATCTTTCCCTACTGGCTCCACAAAAATTTGATGTCTTTCCTTATCCGCAAATCGCACAACCTTGTCCTCAATGGAAGGACAATAGCGTGGTCCTGTTCCTTCAATCATTCCAGCATACAATGGCGAACGATGTAAATTCTGACGAATAATTTCATGCGTTTTTTCATTCGTATACGTCAGCCAACAAGGAATTTGTTCCACGTGTAACAAATCGTCTTCAAACGAGAATGGAAGCACCTCAGCATCCCCTTCTTGTATCTCCATTTTCGAAAAATCAATACTTTTTTTATTAATTCTAGCTGGTGTTCCCGTTTTAAATCGCTGAATTTCAATTCCCAGCTTTTTCAAACATTCCGACAACTGATTGGCCGCAAAAACGCCATCTGGTCCACTTTCAAATGAGTTTTCTCCAATAAATATTTTTCCTTTTAAATAAGTTCCAGTTGCTATAATCACGCAATCCACATCATATTCCGCACCCAAATTTGTCACAACAGACTTTACCTTATCAGCTTCGACTTTAATATCCACAATTTCTGCTTGTTTCAAATACAAATTTTCTTGTTTTTCCAAAGTATGTTTCATTTCTGCCTGATATTTTTTTCGATCTGCCTGCGCTCTCAAAGCATGTACTGCTGGACCTTTGGAGGTATTTAGCATTCTTAATTGAATTAAAGTTTTATCAATATTCTTTCCCATTTCACCGCCCAAGCTGTCAATTTCTCTCACTAAATGCCCTTTCGATGAACCTCCGATATGTGGATTGCATGGCATATTCGCCACACATTCCAAACTAATTGAAAAAATAAGCGTTTTCATTCCCAAACGTGCACACGCCAAAGCAGCTTCACAACCAGCATGCCCTGCGCCAATTACTGCTATATCATATTTTCCAGCTTTATATCCCATTTTTTTACTCCTTTTTATTTTTGTTAAACGTGGAACAAGAAAAAATGTTCTGCAAACAAGTGTATTATTTTCCCAAACAAAACTTTGCAAAAATCTCGTTTATGACATCCTCTGTAACACTTTCACCAGTTATCTTTCCCAGTTCATCCACAATCTCTTTTAAATAAGAAGAAATTATATCAATTGGCAATTTTTTCTCCACAATTTCTTGTGCTTTTTTTAAATACTCTTCGCTACGCATAATCAGACTTTTATGACGATTATTGGTCACAATCAATTCGCCATCTATTGCAATTTCATTCAATTTAAATTGTGCTGAAATCGCTTCATATAATTCTTCCACACCTTTTTTATTTTTTATAGAAATTTCAATTATCTTTTTCCCGCAATTCCTTATTTCCGTAAGGCTTAATTGTTTTTCTAAATCTATTTTATTAAGTAAAATAATTGCATTTTTTTGTTCCACAAACTTCAAAATATCTCGATCTTCCTTCTCCAATTCTTTGGAAACATCAAAAATTGCCAAAACAACATCGCTCTCTTCCAATATTTTTAACGATTTTTCCACACCAATTTTTTCCACTGTATCCTCTGCCTTACGGATTCCTGCTGTATCAATTATTTTTAATGGAATACCATCAATTTGAATTAACTCTTCAATTGAATCACGAGTGGTTCCCTCAATATCTGTCACAATCGCACGTTCTTCATTCAAAATTAAATTCAGCAATGATGATTTTCCAACATTCGGTTTCCCCACAATAGCAACTTTGACACCTTCTTTCAATATTTTGCCATTTAAGAAGCTTTTTTCGAGTTGGTCGAGTAATATGTCGATTTTTTCCAAAACGTGGCTTATTTTTGATTCTGTGACGTCCTCGACATCATATTCAGGATAATCAATGGTTACCTCAATATCTGCCAAAAGAGAAATTATTTCTTGACGAATTTGTTTTATTTTTTCTGATAAATTCCCTTCCAACTGCTGAACAGCTACTTTAGACTCCTTTTCTGTCTTCGCATTTAAGATATCCACAACCGCTTCTGCTTGGGATAAATCAATTCTTCCATTTAAAAAAGCTCTTTTCGTAAATTCTCCAGGTTCTGCCATCATCGCTCCATTTTTCAAACAAAGCTCCAAAATCTGATTCATTACCGCCATGCCACCATGTGAATTAATTTCGCACATATTTTCTGTTGTATAGCTTTTCGGCGCCAAAAAATAAGAAACTAAAGCTTCATCCACAATATTTCCGTAAGTTATCCACAACTTTTCCATACTTTATGGAATACCCTTTTATTTTGGATTTATTTTTTGGCACAAAAAATCGATTTAATATTTCAAAACAATCTTCTCCACTCATTCGAATAATTCCAATCCCGCCAACTCCTGGTGAAGTAGAAATTGCTACAATCGTACTCATAATTTTTTCTCCTTTTAATCTTTCTAATTATAGCACTATTTACATAAAAAAGCAAGAAAATTATTAAAATACCTTTAAAGGAACAAAAAAGGGGGAAATTACTTCCCCTTCTTTTGTCCCTCGCAATACTCCTGAGCAAACTCCCTAATTGGAGGATGCTCTGCTACAAATACTTTTTTTATGCTACCATTTGCCCTCCGGCAAACTTTGGCAACATACATTATTTCTTCTTTGTCCTTTAATAAACATACCGCATATAACTCTGAGTTGGATTCGCTTGGAATCCGTCTCATTTGCCGAATGTCTTCAAAGGGTAAAAATATACCCTGTTTTTCAAATAGTGCACGCTGAATAAAACTAGTTGTTTCAATTCCCATTTGTTCTTTTCTTGTCTTCATAATTAATCCTCCTGTCATAATGTCCTCCTGATAGTAGCGAGGTTTTTCTTAATAATTTTTTTCGTTAAATAAATTATATCACATTTTACATAAAAAGTCAACACTTTTTATTAAAATTTTAAATTTCCCCATTTTGACAGTTTTATACAGCTTTGACAGATAAAAAAATAGAAGCTTTCGCTTCTATTTTAAACTTACAACAACTTTTCGATAAGGTTCTCTTCCTATACTATAAGTCTTTACTCTATCATGTTCTTGTAAGGCACTATGAACAATCTTTCTATCATATGCCGTCATTGGCTCCAACGTAATTGACTTTTTGCTTTTCGCAACAGATTCTGCTATTTTACCCGCTAAAACCTGCAAATCCTTTTCCCTTTTCTCTCGATAATTACTAATATTCAATAGCACTCTTACCTTTTCCTGTTTATCATTACTAGCAATATTGGATAAAATATTTTGCAAAGAATTCAGCGTCTCTCCCCTATAACCGATTAAATAAGTAGCTTGTTCATCTTTAATATCAATTTTTATCAAATTTCCCTCTGCTTTGATTTCATACTTTAATCCTTTGGTCGGTAAATTCGCTAAAAAACAATCCAAAAACTCTCTTAAATCCCCCATAACCTTGTCTACATCTACTGGTTCACGATTTACTTCTTTTTTTAACACTTCATTTTTGAATTTCATCTCCACTTTCACAACTTTTGGTGCTAAAATACTAAAAAATGTCTTTTTATCCTCTTCCAAAACTTTTATATCTACTTTATATTTCGTTGTTTTTAATTCTTTCAATCCTTTTTCAATTGCTTCATTTGTGGTTTTTCCTTCAAAAATATAGGTTTTGTTGTCCATTTTTATTCCTCCTCTTTACAAACTTTGTTAATAATTAATCTTTCCCCTAACATAAAAACATTATTAATCAACCAATAAAGTGCTAATCCTAGAGGCGCTATTAACGCAATAGAAACTGTCATTAAAGGCATCATAATCATCATGTTTTTGTTCATTTCTTCCATCATATCGATTTGTTCTTCTTCTTTTTTGATTAATTCTTTGGTATCTGGATCCACTTCTTGTGTCTCTTCTTTTTTCTCTTTTGGACGATTCAAATTAGCTGTAATTCTCGTAGAAATAAACGAAGTTAATACATATAATACAGGAATTATAAACACTTTCCAATCATTATAATTCTTTGATGGAATTGAACTTAAATTTAATCCTAAGAAATTCATATTAATATTAACTCTTTCATCTTCCCCAGATTTCGTTCGAATAATTCCAATTTCTTGATAATTAGCATTTCCTTCTGCCTCTTGCAATTCTTGCGCATATTGATTAATAACTTCTGGTTCTACATGTTTCATATATGTCAAAGGTCTGCTTACCAAATAAAACATGGATATAACCAATATAATTTGTAAAATAGAACTCAAGCATCCACTAAATGGACTCATATTCTCCCTTTTATACAAATCCATAACCTCTTGATTCATTCGCGTTGGATCATTTTTATACTTTTCTTGAATTTCTTTTGTTTCTTTCTGTATCTTTGCAGACTTTTTCATTGTTTTTTGTTGCTTAATTGACATCGGCAACATAATTAATTTTAACAATATGGTGAATAAAATAATGGCAATACCATAATTTTTAACAATTCCATAAATAAAATTCAATATATAGCCAAAAACATTGGCAAAAAATTTAAACAAAAACCTCTCCTCCTTCTTCTTTTTATTTTAATGGATCATATCCTCCTTTTGAAAAAGGATGACATTTTATTATTCGTTTGAAACCCTTCCAGGTTCCGCGTATCAGGCCATATTTTTCAATAGCCTGTTTGGTATATTCAGAACACGTTGGCTCAAACTTGCAATGAATACCCAACATTTGTGATAAATACGGAGAAATATATTTCTTATAAATTTCAATCATTTTTATGCCTAATTTTCTCATCATTCTTCTAACCATATTTCTGATTTTTTTAATAATTTTTCTAGTTCTTTTTGGATGATATAAAAATCCATGTTTTGTATTTCACATTTTTTATTCACAGAAATTAAAATATTATATCCACATTTTATTCGCATCTCGAAAAGCCTGTAATTTTCTTTGATTAAGCGTTTTATTTTATTTCTATCCACAGCCTTTCCACTTTTTTTCCCTATTGCTATCCCCAATTTATTCACACTATTTTTATTTCTCAAAATGTACATGGTAAGGTTCTTTCCGTAAGCAATTTTTCCTTTGGAAAATAATATTTTAAATTCATATTTTCTTTTTAACATTATTGTTTTTTTCATATCACTTCTCAATTCAACCATTATACATAAAAAAAGGGACGCAAAAGTCCCTATTTTTACTACGCACTAAGTTTTTTTCTTCCTTTATTTCTTCTTGCTTTTAGCACTTTTCTTCCTGCACTTGTTTTCATTCTTTTTCTGAAACCATGAACTTTATTTCTTTGTCTCTTTTTTGGTTGGTATGTTCTTTTCATTTTGCACCTCCTATATTTATTAATCACTTTTTTTTACAAATAATACCTATTATACTATATAAAGCTTTAAAAAGTCAAGTCCTTTAAATAAACTTATTTTATTTTTTATTTTCTCTTGCTATTTTTTTTTTTTTTTGATATGATGAATAATATATTTTTACTTACGGAAATTTATTTTTGCAAATATTAATAAAGAAAGGAAAAAATGAATGTATTCTGATAAAAATGACTTACTTACAAAAGCAAAAGATCTTCTAAAAGAAGAAATGACCAATATTTCATATACAACTTGGATAAAAAATCTAGAAATAGAATCCATCAATGACAATAAAATTGTTTTAATTGCGCAATCCACAATTCAAAAAGATGCGATAGAGTCTAGATTAGCAGACTTAGTTGCGAATACATTTAATTTTATTACAAATAAAAATTGCGAAATAAAAATTATAGAAAAAACGGAACTTCAAAATATGGAATATATTCCACAGGAAACAGAAGATTATACACAAACTGAAAGTTATTCCAATACGTTTTTAAATCCTAAATATACTTTTGATACGTTTGTTGTAGGAGATAATAATAAATTCGCTCATGCCGCTGCATTAGCTGTTGCTGAATCACCAGCTGCGTCTTATAATCCATTATTCATTTATGGAGGCGTAGGACTGGGAAAAACACACTTAATGCATGCAATTGGTAATAAAATATTACAAAATAATCCAAATTTTAAGATTTTATATGTGACAACAGAAAATTTCTCGAATGAAATTATTAACGCAATTCGAGATGGAAACCATAAAAATGAACGTTTTCGAAAAAAATATCGAAACGTAGATGTTTTATTAATTGACGATATACAATTTCTAAAGGACCGAAAAACTGGGCAAAATGAGTTTTTTCATACCTTTAATACTCTGCGTGAAAATAACAAACAAGTTATTATTTCCAGTGATAGACCGCCAAGAGATCTTCCTTTAATAGAAGAAAGGTTAAAAACAAGGTTCGAATGGGGCTTAATCGCAGATGTTTCTATGCCAGACTATGAAACTCGTTTAGCCATATTAAGGAAAAAAGTTCAGCTAGAAAATATTTTAATTGATGATTACATTTTATCAGTCATTGCAACCAAAATTAATTCAAATGTAAGGGAATTAGAAGGCGCTCTTAATAAAATAACAGCGTATGCTTCTTTAATCCACAGTCCAATTACAATAGAAGTTGCTGAAAAATCAATTAATGAAATTGCTTTGCAAAAGGAAAAAATTGTCTCCGCTGGTTATATACAAGATGTCGTATCAAAATATTTTAATTTGGACAAGCAAGATTTAGTGTCTACAAGAAAGTCAAACGACATTGTTTATCCAAGACAAATAGCTATGTATTTATGCCGAACTTGTGCGAATATGTCTTTTCCACAAATTAGTAAAGAATTTGGAAAAAAAGACCATACAACAGTAATGCATGCTTGTAATAAAATTGAAAATGAAATCAAACAAAACACAGATACAAAATTAATTGTGGATAGTTTAAAAAATATTATTCGAGAGAATCAATAATTGATTTTTCTAAATAAAAATTAAATTTGAAGCAAACATTTCTTTACGGAACAAACATTTACAAAAGATTTTTATTTCCATTTATAGGACAGCTTTTCAGGAGTTATTCACATAGACCTTGTTAATAAGCTGTAAATAAATTGTTAATAAATAGAAATTCACAAATGAGCTGGAATAATGTGGAAATCTAACCCTAATTATTCACAAACTTATGCACCTGCTCAAAGCTTAGGGAAATCTAACTTTAAACAACTTTTCCACAGTTTTCACAAGGCCTAATACTAATACTACTATTAATATCTATTATATAAAAAAGGAGAATAAAATGAAATTTATTTGTGAAAAAGAAAAAATCTTAAAAGGAATTAATTCTGTCATTAATGGTGTTTCATCAAAAACAACAATGCCAATATTAGAAGGTATTCTAATTCAAACCAATCTTCATGAAATAAAGCTAACTTCGTATGATTTAGAAATTGGTATTGAATATATATTAGAAGCAAATGTAAAAGAACAAGGAAATACTGTTGTAAATGCCATTATGTTTAGCGAGATTATTCGTAAATTACCAAATGCGGAAATTCAAATTAGAATTAATGAAAATAATTTATTGGAAATTGAATGTGAAAATTCTCTTTATAAATTAGCAACCATGAATCCAGAAGAATTTCCAGAATTACCAAAAATCAACATTGACAATTCTGTTAAATTAGAACAAACTACTTTAAAAAATATGATTCGAAAAACCATATTCGCTGTTAGCACAGAAGAAAACAGACCAATTTTTACAGGAAGTTTATTTGAAGTTGTGGATAACCAACTAAATGTTGTAGCAGTTGATGGTTACCGATTAGCTTTAAAAAGTAAGGAAGTAGAAGAATCAAATAATTTTAGTTGCGTTATTCCTGGTAAAACATTAAACGAAGTAAACAAAATTATTTCGGATTCGTTTGACGTTATTACAGTTGGCATTGCAAAAAATCAAGCATTATTTGAAATGGAAAATTGTAAAATTGTAACTAGATTATTAGATGGAGAATTTTTAAAATATTCTAATGCAATTCCGCAGAATTGGGAAACACGAATCAAAGTCAACAAAAGTCAGCTTCAGAATTGTTTTGAAAGAATTTTGTTAATTTCAGCTTCTTCGATTGAAAAAGAAAAGAAATATCCTGTTAAAATTAGTATAGAAATTGGAAGAGTCACAATTTCTTGTTCAAATCAGACAGGTGATGCGAAAGAAGAAATATTAGTTGACACAGAAGGCAAGGAACTAGAAGTTGGTTTTAACCCAAGATTCTTTATTGATGCTTTAAAAGCAATTGATGATGAAGAAGTTTTCGTTGAATTTGGGACAAACCGTTCGCCATGTATTATTAGACCAATTGAAGCAGGCGATTATGTATATATGATTTTACCAATTAAAATGAAGGATTAGTTTTCCACATTTTATGAATAGAATGGGGATAAGTGATGTACTTAAAAAAAATAAATTTAACAAATTTCAGAAATTACGAAAATCAAGAAATTTTACTGAATAAAGGAATAAATATATTTTATGGTGATAATGCACAAGGAAAAACCAATATTATTGAAGCGATTTTTTTGTGTAGCATGGGGAAATCTTTTAGAAGTAAGAAAGATAAGGAATTGATAAAATTTAATGAGTTATCCACAACGGTTAAAATTGAGTATGAAAAGCAGGATAGAAGTGGAAATATTATGGCAAAAATAGGGGAGAAAAAAGAATTTTTTATTAATGGAGTAAAACAGGCAAAAGTAAGCACTTTGATTGGAAAAATAAATATGGTTATTTTTTCTCCAGACGATATAGAAATTATCAAAGAAGGTCCCCAAAAAAGACGTAAATTTATAGATATGATGATTAGTTCTTTAAAGCCGAATTATATTCATTTATTAAATGACTATAACCGTGTCCTGGAACAACGAAATACGTATTTAAAACAAATTGAAAAAGAAAAGAAAAGTAAATCACTTTTGGAAATATTGGATGAACAGTTAGCTGATTTATCGTATAAAATTTTTGAATATAGAAATCAATATATAGAAAAATTTGCTGAAATTATTCAAGAAATGCATGATATTATAACAAAAGAAAATAAAAATAAAGAAAATATTAAAATAAAATATATTTCAAATGCAGAAGACAAAAATGGATTTTTAAATAATTTAAAAAAATCTCAAGAAATTGATTTAAAAAGAGGATATACAAGTACAGGAATACACAGAGATGATTTTATTATTTATATTAATAAAAAAATAGTTTCAATTTATGGTTCACAAGGACAACAACGAACAACTACATTGACTTTAAAATTGTGTGAATTAAAAATTGTAACAAATGAAATTGGAGAAACACCCATATTATTATTGGATGATTTCATGTCTGAACTAGATGAAAAAAGACGTAAAAGTTTTCTACAAAATTTGAAAGATAGTCAAGTAATTATTACATGTACAGATAATATTGATATTCAAAAAGAAAATAGAAAAAATTTTTATGTGGAAAACGGCACAGTGCAAGAAAGCGTAAAATAGTATAAATGTACTAAAAGCGTTAATAATTCTATATTTTAATATAGATGATATAAAAATACAATTGATTAAAAAAGAAAATTTTAGAAAGAGGTAGGAAAATGGAAAAATTTGAACATGATTATAATGCTGAGCAAATTCAAGTATTGGAAGGATTAGAGGCAGTAAGAAAAAGACCAGGTATGTATATTGGTAGTGTTTCAGTAAGAGGACTTCATCATTTAGTTTATGAGATTGTGGATAACGCTGTTGACGAATCTTTGGCAGGATATTGTAAAAATATTCATGTAAAAATAGAACCTGGAAATATAATTTGTGTTGAAGATGATGGTAGAGGAATCCCTGTGGATATCCATCCCAAAACAAAGATTTCAGCGGCTGAAACAGTTTATACCGTATTGCATGCTGGTGGAAAATTTGGCGGAGATAGTGGATATAAAGTTTCAGGGGGACTTCATGGTGTAGGTTCTTCGGTTGTAAATGCGCTATCAGAATGGACAGAAGTTATCATCCAAAGAGATGGTGGGATTTTTCAAATGAAATTTGAAAAAGGAAAAACCGTTCAAGGTTTAACACGAATTGGTGATTCAGATAAAACGGGGACAACCGTCAGATTTTTAGCAGATGATTCTATTTTTGAAACCTTGCAATATGAATATGAAGTTTTGGAAAATCGCCTTAGAGAAGTGGCTTTTTTAACAAAAGGTTTGCATATTATAATTGAAGATTTAAGAGAAGAAACACCAAAAAAAGGAGACTTTTGTTATGAAGGTGGATTGATTTCTTTTGTGGAATACTTAAATAAAAATAAAGAAAAATTACATCCAAAGCCAATTTATATTGAAAAAGATGGGGAATATCCAGTTGAAATTGCCATTCAATACACAACGAGTTATTCTGAAAATATTTATACTTTTGTAAACAATGTCAATACTATAGAAGGAGGAACGCATTTAGAAGGCTTTAAAAGGTCGCTAACGAAAGTATTTAATGATTATGCCAAAGCAAAAAATATTTTAAAAGAGAAAGATGGAAATTTACAGGGAGATGACATTCGTGAAGGAATTACAGCAGTAATTTCAGTAAAAGTAAAAGATCCACAATTTGAGGGACAAACGAAGACGAAACTTGGAAACAGTGAAGTAACAGGAATTGTTCAATCAATTATGAATGAACATATGTCTGCTTTTCTAGAAGAAAATCCAAATGTAGCTAAAGCAATTTTGGAAAAGTGTGTGAGTGCAGCAAGGGCAAGAGAAGCTGCGAGAAAAGCAAGAGAATTGGTAAGAAGAAAAAATTCTTTAGAAACCACTACTTTACCAGGAAAGTTGGCTGATTGTAGTAGCAAAAATCCCGATGAATGCGAGGTTTATATTGTCGAAGGTGATTCAGCTGGAGGAAGTGCAAAACAAGGAAGAGATAGAAGATTCCAAGCGATATTGCCACTTTGGGGAAAAATGTTGAATGTGGAAAAGTCAAGAGCAGATAAAATTTATGGAAATGATAAATTAAATCCAGTTATATTAGCAATTGGAGCTGGAATTGGAGCTGATTTTGATATTACAAAACTTCGTTATGGTAAAGTCATTATCATGGCGGATGCAGATGTTGATGGAGCTCACATTAGAACCTTATTATTAACATTTTTCTTCCGTTATATGCGACCATTAATTGAAAATGGAAATGTATATTTGGCACAGCCACCGCTATTTAAGTTATCCAAAAGAGGAATGGAAGATATTTATTGCTACACAGAAGATGATTTGTCGAAAGCATTTAAAGAATTGGAAGAAAAAGGAATTTCAAGAGAACAAGTTGGAATTCAGAGATACAAAGGTTTAGGTGAAATGAATCCAGAGCAATTATGGGAAACTACAATGGACCCAAGTAATAGAATCTTAATAAAAGTGACCATGGATGATGCTATGGTAGCTGACGAAACATTTTCTCTTTTAATGGGAGATGAAGTTGCTCCTCGTAAGAAATTTATTGAAGAAAATGCAAAATATGTAAAAAATTTAGATGTATAGGAAAAGGAAATCCACAATTTGTTCAATGTTTGTGGATTTCTTTAATTTGTGTAGACAAAAATCCAATAATTTGATATGATTTCACTAAATAAACAAATAATAGGAAGGAGAAATAATGAATTCTGATTTTAATCAATTAATAAAAGAAGCGAAAAAAATAGCAGAAAAAAGAAAGTTAAGTGAATATGCCACCTGTGGTCATACAAGTTGCGCATTACTTACGAAAAAAGGTAATATTTTTACTGGTATATCCTTGGAGTTAAAATGTATTTTGGGAAATTGTGCTGAGCATGCTGCAATTTCAGAAATGATAAAAAATGGGGAAACTGAAATTGATAAAATTGTAGCATATTCATCAAAAGGAGAGATATATACACCTTGTGGAAAGTGCAGAGAAATTATCAGAATGGTGGATAATCGAAATTTAAAGACGCAAATACTTGTAAAAGAGGATAAAATTTTAACATTACAAGAATTGTTGCCAGAGATGTTTATTTCAAAGAAAAATAAATGAAAAAATACTTATCCACAAAAAATGGAATGATTTAAATTTCATCCACATTCTTACAAAAAGGGTAATTGGAACAAGCATAGAAAGGACCTTTAGAAGATTTTTTCTCTATAAGGTAGCCACCGCATTTTTTACAAATAATTTGTTTTTGTAAAATGTTGATATCATTTATTGCAAAATCGCAATAAGGATAGTTGGAGCATCCTAGAAACATTTCTTGATTTATATTATTTGTCTTTAAAATTAAATGTCCTTTTGTACATTTTAAACATTTTGGTTGATTTTCAATATTTATTTTATTTTCATCATGATTTGAGGGGATAGATTGATTTGAAATAAGTTCTTCTAAAAAAGAAGAATAATGTTCTTCTGGTGCAACCAAATAAGTTCGATTTTTTGTACGTGTGATTGCAACATAAAACAAACGTCGTTCTTCGGCATATAAATATTCTTCTTTATTGGCTAAAACCAAAGATAAAATGGGGTCACTAGAAATTCGATTTGGAAAGCCGAGTAAATTATTTTGCATATTAAGTAAAATTACATTTTCA
>OFHM01001224.1_pt1 | contig 17499 bp, 17 predicted proteins | sample 1521311 | NCBI WGS metagenome assembly OFHM01 (sample SAMEA3504083, study PRJEB24116) | mouse gut metagenome | biome: mouse gut; feature: mouse-associated habitat; material: faeces | place: Denmark | collected 2011 | reverse complement strand
ATGCCGAAGGGGGCGCCCCCTTCGTGGGAGTCCTGAAAGAACCCCAGCTTGCGAAGGCATTATACACCCTCCCCGGCGATTTGTTAAGAGGGTTTGAACAAATTTGTGTACAATTTGTGAATGGCACCAAGGGAATTGTGGGTTTTGCCGGGGCCTTCCAAAGAAACCCAAAAACACAAGCGGCAAAACCGACAAAGATAAAGACAAATCTTTGTCGGTTCTGCCGAAAGCTTTGGTGGACTTGTCCCAGGGAATCAGTCTTGGAGGGTGTTGATCAGGTGCTTCATATGGATGCTCATGGCACAGCGGGCCCCCTCCTCGTCCCGCTTCAGGAGAAAATCCAGAATGGTCCGGTTGTCTCCCAGGGCGATGTCCTGCATCTGCTGGCGGCTGGGGGAGATTTGCAGAATTTCATCCACGGCGCTGTTGATGATGGGGTACAGCCGCCGCATATACTCGTTGTGAGACGCCTTGATGATGGCCCAGTGGAACTCCTGGTCCGCCAGGGGCCAGTTGCCCCCCTCGGCGGCGATGCGCTCCACCCGCTCTGCCTTTTTGCGAATCTGCTCCAGCTCCTCGTCGCTGGCCCGCCGGCAGGCCAGCGCCACGGTGGCGGGCTCGAAAATCAGCCGCATCTCAAAAAGGTCCTTGGCCCGGACCCGGGAGCGGACCCCCGCCAGGGCCGTCAGGTCCATCCCCGGGGCGGGGAGGCTGTCGGACACAAAGGTACCCTTCCCCCGCCGGATATCCAGCACGCCCTGGGCCACCAAAAAGGAAATGGCTTCCCGCAGGGTGGTGCGGCTGACCCCCATGGCCCCGCTGAGCTCGTTTTCGTTGGGCAGCTTGCTGCCGGGGGGATAGCGGCGCTCCTCCACAATCCACTCATAAAGCCGGTCCGCCGTCTGCTCGGACAGCTTGGCGCGTTTGCCTTCCATGTAGACTCCTCCATCCTCCGGCGGACCCGCCGGGCGCGTGTTGCGTTCATCAGAAATTTACTGTAAGAGTACTATACCGCCTTTTGCCGGAAAAAACAAGAAGGCTCTTGACAGCCTATGTAATTTAGTATAAAATGACATCATACAACGCAGGAAAATACCAGACAACTTGCGCGCGATTTTCTGGAAGGAGGGGTCCTCTTGACCGTCCTGGAGCGCTTTCCCCACCGCCTGACCCTGGTCACCGGGCACTACGGCACGGGAAAGACCGAATTTTCCGTGAACCTGGCCCTGGCCCTGGCGGAAAGCCCGGAATGCGCCGGCTACCTGGTGGGGGAAAACATTCTTTCTCCCAAAACAATCGACATCGGCATCGCCGCCCAGGTGGCGGACGGCGTCATGGTTCCCGTGCTGCGCCGCGTGAACGAACGGACGATGGAAGAACTTCTGGAAGACTATAACAGGCTGATTGCCCAGGCGCGCCGCCGCAGGCTGGCTCCGGAAGACAGCACGGGCGGCATCGCCACGGTCACCAACTTCGGCGGCTTCGGCCTCACCTTTGCCGCGCCCATGCCCATGCCCAGCGAATCCATTATCCTGGGGGTGGGGGCCGTCACCAAAACCCCGGTCTGGAGTGACGAAGTGGAGGCGTTTATCCCCATCTCCAAGGCCAACATCGTGGCTACGGGAGACCACCGCGTGGTGGACGGAGCGGACATCGGCCGCCTGCTCAAGCGCGTGGCGGAATTGCTCCAGCGCCCGGAATACCTGTAACCATCCCCGTTCCCCAGCTTCACGCCGCATGACAACAGACCCGCCCGTATTAGGCCTGGTAGCCGGAGACGGCGTTTATCCGGAATATATTGTCCGGGGCGCACGCCGCCGGACGCCGGAATTGCGTATCGTGGCCGTAGGGTTCAAGGGGGAAACCAGCCCCGCCGTCATCCCCCTGTGCGACGCTTACCAGGAATTCAGCGTGGGCCAGATAAGCAAGCCGTTCACTTTCCTGAAAAAGCACGGCGTAAGGAACGTCATCATGGCCGGCGGCATCAATCCGAAGAACATTCTTTCCCTCCGTCCGGACCTCCGCGCCCTTTCCGTATTGATGCGCATGCCGGAAAAAAATGCGGACTCCCTGCTTGGGGCCGTCATTACGGAAGCGGAAAAGGAAGGCTTCACCATCCTCCCGGCCTCCACCTACATGGAGGAGCACATGCCGCAGCCGGGGCATATCGCCGGACCTCCTCCTACGCCTGAACAATGGGAGGATGCCCGCTTCGGCATGCAGACGGCCAAGGAAATCAGCCGTCTCCACATCGGGCAGTCCGTCATCGTGCACGGCGGCACCGTCATCGCCGTGGAAGCGATTGAAGGCACCAACAACTGCATACGCCGCGGAGGGGAACTGGGCAACGGCAAACCGGCCACGCTGGCCAAAGTGGCCCGCCTGGGGCATGACATGCGCTTTGACATCCCGACAGTCGGCCCCGTCACCATTGAAACGTGCGCGGAATGCGGCGTCAGGCAAATCGCCCTGGAAGCGGGCAAAACCATCTTGCTGGAACGCGACCGGGTGGAGGAATTATGCAAAAGGCATAAAATCAGCCTGCATGCCCTCCAGACCGTGGAACAGGACACCCCTTCCCCGGAAAACCGGCCCGCATAAAAATCCCCTCGTCCGGAAATCCGGACAAGGGGAGGTCATCCCGCGCACGGGAGGAAGAATGGGAAACGGCTTGCTTCAACCGCCGCCGGGACTAAGAATTCTTATCCTTGTCCATCATGGATTTGGCCTTGTCGCTCACGCTTTCAGCCATGTCCTTGACGGCTTCCTTGCCTCTTTCGCAGGCGTCTTTCATCTTGTGCTTGCCTTCCTCCATGTTGCCGGAAGCGGCATCGTTCGCACATCCGCAGCCCTTATTCATATGATCCTTGGATTCGCACATAATAAGCAAATATTTTTATTGTTCATCGTTTGAGTTAACCGTTTTTCACAGCGTCACCGACGGCTTCGGCCTTATCGGCAGCCCTGTCCGCCGCATGGTCAACGGCGTCCCTGCTGTCCTGATAAGCATCCCTGGCGGTTTCCTTGCCCTTTTCATAGGCATCCCTGGCAGCCTGCCTGCCTGCCTCCATTTTTTCGGAGGCGGCGTCCTTGGCAGCCTTGGCGCCCTCTTTCATGTGCTCTTTGGCTTCAGCCATGTCCTTGTCTCCCTTGGAGCAGGAGCCGCTGCCGCAGGCTCCCTGGGCCAGGGCCACCACCGGAATCGCAACGGCCGCTGCCGCTATCATATAGATCAATTTTTTCATGATGTTATTCTATCTGGTTTCATTCCAATAGACTCTTTTTTCATGAAAAACCATGAATCCGGCAGTGTCATTCTGCGTTCACTCCCTCAGGTTAAAAGCCAGAACCGCCGCAGAGGCAACGCAATCCCGGCATGGCACGGAACCCTCTTTTTTCAACTCCCTGCAATGGGAATAGCCCAGCTTTTCCACAAACCGCCGCCTCAGCTCCTCCCTGGACTGCACTGGCGTACACAGCAGCGCCCCGTAAAGGGCGCCGCACAGTCCGTCTGGAGCCTTTCCGGTACCGCAGGAGGAAACGGTTTCCAGCAAATCCTCCCTGCCCAGGGCCGCGCAGACGGCCTGGGCGCAGTTGTGGCGCCAGGGCGCCGTGCGGAAGGTGGACAGAGCTTTTTCTTCTATATTCATGCCCTTACTGTAGGCTCCGCCTCTTTCCGGGTCAAGCCCCCCTTTCCGGCCGTCCATCCGGGGGCGGGAAGACGGTTTCTCCCGACACTCCCGCGCCGAAGGCGCTCACTTTCCGGCAAGCCTCCGGCTGGTTTCCAGGCGCGCAGCCAGTTCCTCAAAGGGAACGGTTCCATCCAGACAGAAGCTCACCCAGTTTTTCTTATTCATATGGTAGGCCGGAAAACGGCTGCGATTATCCGCAAGAACCCCGGACTCTCCGGGACAAACCCGCAGGTTCAAAACCTCCACCCGTTCCTTGGAACTGCCCCCCAGCTTCAAGCGCGGCACAGCCAGAAAAGCGGCGTACCATTTTTCCGTATCCTTCCTCCGCACTACTGCGTTCCCCGGAAACTTCCTCCACAGGAATTCCAGTTCCTCCCCGTAAGCTTTACGGATGTGCGCGATGAGGCTCCGGGCGGGAGCCGCCTGGAAAACATCAGGTTCAAAGCAGCATTCCGCCACATGCCACAGTTCTTCCTCATATTCCCTGCGGAGCATTCTTGTCCGCAACCTGTCCTCCGTTCCCGGGTCAGCATGCCGGATATTCTTCCCGTCCGCATCATGCACCGTTGCATGAACAGAACCGTCCGCGTGTATTTCCAATTCCATGCAGAACTGGCCGTCCAGCAATGCCGCCCTGCGCAGAAAACCGCTTTCCACACGAACGAAACCGAAGGAGAGCAGCTTTTCCACGCACAGCTTCCTGTCCCTGAAAACGCGTTCCACAGTTTTTTCATACCAGCTTTTCCGGGGAATACGGCGAAAGAACATAAGAAAAACAAGGTTAAAGACGAAGGAGGGAAGAGCGCCCACCATTTCCGTCCAGGTTCAAACGGAATCATGATAGGGCCGCACGAAAACGGCACAAGGATAAAATAACCCGCGGCTCTACTCCGGGACGCACACCGGAAAAAGGCCCTATCTGCCCGTCAGCACGTACCACACGAACAGGCTGTTGTGCTTCACGTACCGCCTGAGCAGTCTTCCCGGCTCCCGGTAAATGCGGTACAACCATTCCAGACCGTTCTTCTGCATCCATCGCGGAGCCCGTTTCACCGTACCGGCATGGAAAGCGAACGCCGCCCCTACGCCCACATAAACCGCGGGGGGCAGCAATTCCCTCTGCTCCGCCATCCACCGCTCCTGTTTCGGGCAGCCCAGCCCCACCCATACCACATTGGCCCCGCTTGAAGCAACCGCCTCCCGCATATTTTCCAGATCTTCCTCCGTCCAAGGGCGGAACGGAGGGGAATACGCCCCGGCCAGTTGAAAACCGGGGTATTTTTCCTTTAATGCCCCAGACAGGGCTTCCAGCAGCTTCTCATCCCCGCCCAGCAAAAAATGGCGCAAGCCCGGATACTGCACATTCGAACGCACCAGCACTTCCATCAAATCCGGCCCGCTCACACGGCACGCTTCCCTTTCCCCGGAAGAAAGCCTCCGGTTCAGCCTCCACACTACCGGCATACCGTCCGGGCAAATCACGTCCATCCGTTCCAGCACGTTCCCGTAATCCCGGTCATGCACGCCGAGGGTTACCACATGGGCATCCGCCGCGGCCACCAGAAACGGAGCTTCCGCCTCCAGCGCGCGTTCCGCCAGCGCAGCGGACATCTCTTCCACGGAACTGACGGCTACGGAAAAGCCGAATACGTTTCTGGTTTCGCACGGTATCCGTGCGCCGGGACGGTCAGAATTGTCTGGAATAGTCATGGCCTGAGAACATGCAGCGTGAGCATTACGGCAGGGACAGCCTCAGCCCGTCATACGCGGGCATGACGTTTTCCGGCAGCTTGCCGGAAAGAATCCCGTAATCCATATCATGGGACAGGTGGGTCAGCACGGCGCGGCGGGGCCGGACGGCGGCAATGGCGGCCAACGTTTCCTCCAGGCACATGTGCGTGGGGTGCAGATGATAACGCAGTCCGTCAATAATCAGCAAATCCACTCCTTTCATCCTCTCCAGGGACGGGTCCGGGATGCTTTTCACATCCGGCATGTAAACCAGGCTCCGGCCTTCCGCTTCCAGGAGATAGGCATATGTCTCCACCCCGGCATGGAGCACCGGAAGGGGCGTCGCCAGCACGTTCCCCACACGGAACGGAGCCGTCACCTCGTGAGGCTCCGGCCTGACGTAGCCGCTCCGCCCCGGTTTAGGAACGAACGCCCAGCCGTACATGGTCCGCAGGGCGTCCACCGTCATGGGAGAAGCATACATGGGCAGGCCGCCGGACCGGCGCCAGCAGAAGGCGCGCAAATCGTCAAAGCCTCCCACGTGGTCCACATGGGCATGCGTATAAAGAACGGCATCCACATCCGTGATATTTTCCCGCAGGGCCTGCTGCCGCAAATCCGGGGAAGAATCCAGCAGGAGGCGGGTGCCAGCGGCCTCCACATAAATTGAAGAACGCAACCGCCTGTTTCTGGGGTCCGGGGACGTGCAGACCGCGCAGGAGCAGCCTATCTGCGGCACTCCGGTGGACGTTCCTGTGCCCAAAAAGAGAATGTTCATCACAGAGGTCATGATTGCGTTTAGGGCAAATGATGCCATAATGCATTCAAAATCCAAAGCCCGAATGCTTACATTGCTGAAAATTAAAAACCTGGCCCTTGTGGACCAGCTGCTCTGGGAACCCAGTTCCGGATTCATCTGCATCACGGGGGAAACCGGGGCGGGGAAATCCGTCATTATTGGAGCCATACGCCTGGCGCTGGGAGAACGGGCGGACAAGACGCTCATCCGCTCCGGGGAACAGCAATGCAGCGTGGAAGCTGTGTTCCATCTGCCGGAATCCTCCCCCGTGCACGCCATTCTGAACGAGCATGGCGTCCCGCCCTGCGAAGACGGCAACCTGATTATCAAGCGCCTCATCTCTTCCACGGCCAACCGCCAGTTCCTGAACGACAGCCCGTGTACCCTGAATCTGCTGAGGGAAGCGGGAGCCTGCCTGGTGGACATGCACGGCCCCAGCGACCACCGCTCCCTGGTCTCCCAGGAAAGGCAGCTTTCCCTGCTGGACGCCTTCGGGGAGCACGCTCCCCTGGTGCACGCCTATTCGGACGCCTGGAGGCAATGGCAGGATGCGCGCCGGGCCTATGATGACCTGGAGCATGCGGAAGCGGCCACTGCACGGGAAATAGAACTGCTGCGCCACCAGGTGGATGAAATAGATTCCGCCGCCTTCACTCCGGAAGAAGTGCTCACGCTGGAAGAACGCTGGCAGCGCGCCCGCAACGGCACCCGGCTCCGGGAACAGGTCTCCAAAATGCTTTCCATGCTGGAGGAAACGGATGTGCCCGGCCTGGGGACCCAATTGAGGGAATTGACACGGGCGGCCCATGAGCTGGAACGCATGGACGCCTCCACCGCCGCGTGGCTGGCTCCATTGGCGGGAGTGAATTTGGAACTCAAGGAAATTGAGGGACGCCTGGCGGATTATTCCGCCGAACTGGACAGCGACCCCCGGGAACTTTTCCAGCTGGAGGAACGCATCAACCTGCTGGAATCTCTGAAAATGAAATACGGCCCCTCCTTTGAGGACGTCTGTTCCCGGAGGGAGGAGGCGGCCAGCCGCCTGGACCGCATTGAACACCGCACGGAACGCCTGGAAGAGCTGAGGGCCTCCATCGCCGTCCTGCGCAAGCAGATGGACGCCGCCGGGCAGGCTCTGACCAGAGCGCGCCAGGACTCCGCGCCCAGGCTGGCGGCTTCCATCGTCAGGCACTCCCGGGAGCTGGGATTCCGCCAGGCCGTCTTTGAAGTGAGCCTCTCCCCCCTTCAGGAACCGGGCTCACAGGGAATGGAAACGGTGGAATTCCTGTTTGGCCCCAATCCCGGAGAACCCTCCAAGCCTCTCCGTCTGATTGCCTCCAGCGGGGAACTGGCGCGCATCATGCTGGCGATTAAAAGCGCCCTGGCCCACAAGGATGCCACCCCCCTGCTGGTATTTGACGAAATAGACGCCAACGTGGGCGGAGAAGTGGCGCGGGCTGTGGGATTCAAGATGCAGCAGCTCGGAAACAGGCACCAGGTGATCTCCATCACGCACTTCCCGCAGGTGGCGGCCCTGGCCTCCCATCATTACCTGGTTCAGAAAGCATCCGCGGGCAACCGCACCATCTCCTGCCTGCGGGAGGTGAGCCATGAAGAACGGGTGGATGAACTGGTCCGCATGCTGGGCGGCGGCGGAGACCACGCACGCACGCTGGCCCAAGCCCTGCTGCAGCCCTCCTGAACGGGAAACGCCGGTGGGGGAGAGGCCGCTCTATTTCCCCAGGCTCCCCAGGCGTGGGGTGAAACCCCGCAGCCTCAGGGAATTGAATACGACGCACAGGGAACTCAAACTCATCGCCCCGGCGGCAATCATGGGATTCAGCGTAAGGCCGAAGGCGGGATATAAACACCCGGCGGCCAACGGAATGCCGATGATGTTGTAAAAGAAAGCCCAGAAAAGATTCTGCCTGATGATGAGCAGCGTGGTGCGGCCCAGCTGGACAGCTTCCGCCACGCCTGCGGGGTTGCTTTTCATCAGCACGATGTCGGAGGATTCCATCGCCAGCTCCGTTCCGGACTTCATGGAAATGCCCACCCGGGCGCAGGCCAGAGCCGGAGCGTCGTTCACGCCGTCCCCTACCATCGCCACCTTGTCCCCGCGTTCCTCCATCTTCATCACATGGGAGGCCTTTTCATCCGGAAGCACGTCGGAGACCACCTCGTCAATGTGGAGTTCTCCGGCCATGTGCCGCGCCGTGGCGGCGTTGTCCCCCGTCAGCATGACGACGCGCAGGTTCATCCGCTTCAAACTGTCCACCGCCGCACGGCTGTCCGGTTTCAGGGAATCCGCCACCATGATGACGCCGGCAGGGCATCCGCCCCTGCCCACATACAGCGGGGACGCGCCCTGCCGCATGAACTCCCGCAGGCGGCTTTCATCCTCCTTCCAGGAAATTCCCTTATCCTGCATGAATCCGGAATTGCCCACCGCATAAGGCACCCCATCCACCGTTCCGGCAATGCCGCGGCCAGGAACCACGGATAAATCCGCCACGGCGCGGACAGGCAAATTCAGAAGCCTGGCGTGTTCATAAACAGCCTTTCCCACAGGATGTTCCGAACCCTGTTCCAAAGCTGCCGCCATTTCCACCAGCGCGTCCGCATCCATGCCTTCCTCCGGCAGCACGGCCACTACCCGCGGCTCCCCTTCCGTCAGGGTGCCCGTCTTGTCAAAAACGACGGTATCCACACGGCTCAGGGCTTCCAGAGCTCCGGCGGACTTGCACAGGATGCCCAGCCGCGCGCCCCTGCCCGTCCCCACCATAATGGCGATAGGCGTAGCGAGCCCCAGGACACAGGGGCAGGAAATCACCAGCACCGCAATTGCCCTGGCGAGGGCGAAGGAAAACCCCTCCCCGGCAGCCATCCACCCAACCAGCGATACCAGGGCAACGGCAATGACCGCAGGGACAAAGAAATAGCATACCCGGTCCGCCAGCCGCGCAATGGGCGCCTTGGACTGGCTGGCCTGTTCCACCAGGCGGATCATGCGGGCCAGCGTGGAATCCCCGCCCACGCGTTCCGCGCGGATTTTGAGATACCCGGCCCGGTTGAATGTTCCGCTGATCACCCGGTCCCCCGCCGCCCTGTCCACCGGCATGCTTTCCCCCGTCAGGTCCGATTCATCCAGAGCCGCCTGCCCCTCTTCAATCATGCCGTCCACCGGAATCCGCTGCCCGGTTTTCACCACCACCAGATCCCCGGAACGAATTTCATCCAGCGGAACGGCGCGCTCCGCGCCGTCATGCCATACCAGCGCCTCCTGGGGAACCAGCTTCACCAGCCCTTTTACGGCGGCATTCGTTTTCCGATAAGAGCGGCGTTCAAGGTATTTCCCCAGGGAAATCAGGGTGACGATCATGGCCGCAGATTCAAAATACAGCTCCATTCCCTCCACACTGAAACCCTGCCACATCCCCGCTACCAGCAAATACAGCCCATACAGAAAAGCGGAGCCGGAACCGATGGCGATCAGGGAATCCATATTGGGAGACAGCGCCACAAGCTGCCGCACGCCGTTTATCAAATAATGCCGGTTCAGCCACAGGACGGCGCCCGCCAGAATGCCTTGTGTCCACCAATTCATCCAGAGCCCCCAACTCCCTTCCGGGACGGGCCAGTTCCACATGGGGCCCATGGACAAATACATCAAAGGAACCAGCAGCAGAATGGACCAAACGAGACGGGAGCCGCCCGTTTCCTCCTGTTCCAGCCTTTCCTCCCTCTCCGTTCCGGCAAGCGGCTCCTCCTTCCAGTCCGCCAGGCGGAAGCCGGCTTTCTCCACCACCGGAGCTATCCGCTCCATGGCGGGGGAATCAGGTTTTTCAAACAAGACGGTCATCTTCCCCGTCAGCAAATTCAGCTCTACGCGCTCCACCCCCTCCAATCCTTCCACGGCGCGCTCCACCTTGGCGGCACACCCGGCGCAATGCATACCGGAAACAAGATAGTTCTTTTCTTCCATTGTCATTAAAACGGAATGTTTGATGTTCCGGGTCCAGACAAGACCCCATACTGTTAGCCGAACCTAACACATTTATTCCGTTCCTCAAGCCGCTTTCGCGGCTTCAGCCCCCTCTGATAAAAAATGACAAAAAAACGCCCGCGGCCCCGTACCAGTAACAAACACCTTTACTTTCCTCCATGAACATTCCTCCTCTATTCAACATCCTGGCCAGCGCGGCCTTGTTGTCCACCCCCCTCCACGCCCAGCTTTACACCCTCCATGGTGACGGCGTCAAAAAAACGGAGAGAGTCGTGGAAAAAGCGGATTATTCCGATTATGAACTCGTCTGGCACGACGAATTCGACAAAGACGGCCGTCCGGACCCTGCCAAATGGAATTACGAACACGGTTTCGTCCGCAACAAGGAAGCGCAATGGTACCAGCCGGAAAACGCCTATTGCAAAGACGGCATGCTGATTATTGAAGGCAGGAAGGAAAAACATGCCAACCCCCATTACGATCCGGAGGGAAAAAACTGGCAGACGGCACGGAAAGAGGCGGAATACACCTCTGCCTCCCTGACGACGCGCAGCAAATTTTCCTGGCTGTACGGGCGGTTTGAAATCCGGGCCAGATTCAGCCCGCGGGAAGGCATGTGGCCTGCTTTCTGGACCTTGGGCGTCAAGGAAAAGTGGCCCATGTGCGGGGAAATAGACATCATGGAGTACTACCAGTCCACCTATCTGGCCAATCTCTGCTGGGGTTCCCCCAAAAAACACGTGGGCAAATGGAGCACCACTTACACGCCGCTCAAATGGCTCCAGGAAAAACACGCGGACTGGGCGGACAGCTTCCATGTCTTCCGTATGGACTGGGATGAAAAGGAAGTGCGCCTGTATGCGGACGATATTCTGCTGAACCGGACTCCCCTGGATAATACCGTCAACGCCTCTTACAAGGAAGTCGCCAATCCCTTCCGGCAGCCTCACTTCATCATCCTGAACCTGGCTCTGGGCGCCACCGGCGGAGATCTGGACAAACTGCCGCTGCCCCAGAAATACGAAATAGACTACGTTCGCATTTACCAGAAAAAGGATTCCCCCCATAAAGGAACCATTCCATACCGCGCGGAAAAGTAACCGCCCTCTTCCGGAAACAGGAAAAAGGGCAGGGATTGCGGCATGAAAAAAGCCCCATCCGGACAAACCGGACGGGGCTCTTCAAAGAACAGAAAGAGGGGCAACTCAGTTTACGCGGCCCAGATAGGAACCGTCTTCCGTCTTTACGGAAATCTTTTCACCGGGCTTGATGAAAAGGGGCACCTGCACCACCAGTCCGGTAGTCATCGTGGCGGATTTGTAAACATTGTTCGCGCTGTCGCCCTTGACGCCTTCAGGAGCTTCCGCCACTTCCATGGTGATGGCGGCGGGGAGTTCTACGGAAACGACCGTTTCATCCGTGAAAAGCAGGATGTAGATATTGCCTTCCATCAGATAATCCTTGACGGGTTCCACGATTTCCGGAGACACGGTGATGTCTTCGTATGTATCCGGATTCATGAAGTGATAACCCATGCCGTCAATGTAGCTGAACTCATATTCCTCACGGGCGAGGTTGACGCCTTCCAGGGATTCATTGGAAGTCAGGCGAAGGTTATACACCTTTTTAGTGGAAATGCTGCGGATGCTCATTTGCACATAGGAAGCCATGCGGGGGGGGCACTTGTGCTCCATGCTGACTACAACGCAAACGTCATTGTTGTAATTGACCGCGTGTCCCTTGCGAAGATTGATTACGGGTACTTTTGCCATGCGGCCCGTACCATACCATGTTTTCCCCTCCCGTCAAGGCGAAAAAACCGGGCAACCCCTTGAGGCGCTTGGAGAAAACGCTCCTGAACAGGGCAGCGGGGAAGAAAGGGAAAACGGCTGTTCCTACCGGCTGAGGTCCTGCTGGAACAGGACTTTGATGCCGCTGGAATTCAGCACGGTGCGCCCGAAGTTGAGATCCTCCACGTGAAGAGCCACCAGAGACCCCCGCCCCACGCAAGGCAGCAGGGGATAGAGAAAGTTGACGTTCATTTCCGCGGCATACAGCGCATCCAGGCATTTTTTGAGGTCTGCAGGGCCATGGCGGAGCACCGCCACCAGCACCCCGGACTCCGTATAGCAAATACCTTTCTCCAGAAAAATTTCCGACGTCCTTTCCGGATCGCTGACAATCAGGCGCGCAATAGTCGCCTCATGGCAGTCCTGCATGCTGAATCCCAGACAGAAAATGCCGTGCATGTCCAGCAGGCCGAGGAGGGCGGTCAGGGCCCCCACCCGGTTCTGGAGCATGATGGAATATTGCTTTATCGTGCTGCCGGGGGCTTTAATGGCTTCTTCCTTCATAACAATAAAGCAAATAAGGGCTGTATTCTATTTGGCGTACGTTTTAAGCACGCGCCTGATGATGGCCAGAGCCTGCTGGATTTCCTCTTCACTGACATTCAGCGGCGGCAGCAGACGGACGGTTTCCGGCCCGGCGGGAACGGAAAGCAACCCTTCCTGCCGCAGGGCCTCCCCCCCTGCGGAGGCGATCGTCTTGCCCTCCGGCGCGGCTACCATTTCCGGGTTCAGGCCAATGCCCAGCAACAGGCCCAAGCCACGCACGCCCTGAACAACAGGCAGGTTCCAGGATTCTATTTCCCTGCGAATTTCCGCGCCCAGGCGCCGCGCCCGCTCCGGGAGCCCCTGGGAAACAACTTCCCGCAGCACGGCCAGGCCTACCGCAGTGCCGAGCGGGTTGCCTCCATACGTGGAGCCATGGGAGCCGGGATCCATGATGGAGGAAAGCTCCGTACCCTGGCCGTCAATGGCGCGGTCGGAAATCCAGAAGCCGCCGATGGGGAAACCGCCGCCCAGAGCCTTGGCCCAGGAAATGCCGTCCGGTTCCACATCCGGAGCTACGGCGCGCCATCCCATGATGTCGCCGCAGCGGCCAAAGCCGCACTGCACTTCATCCATCAGCAGAAGAAGATCGTGCTCCCTGCATAACTGCGCCAGGCCCCGCAGAAATTCCGGAGTCACGCAGTTGACCCCTCCTTCTCCCTGGACGGTTTCCAGCATGAAGGCCACCGTTTCCGGCCTGATGGCTTCGCGGGCCGTTTCCAGATCGTTGAAAGGCAAATGGCGGAATCCCGGCAGCATGGGGTCAAAGCCGATTTTGATTTTATCCTGCCCCGTGGCGGACATGCTGCCCAGCGTCCTCCCGTGGAAGGATTTGTTGAACGTAAGCACTTCATAACGGGGCTTGCCGTCCGGCTGGGGCTTGCGGTGCCCGTAACGGCGCGCTACTTTGATTAAACCGTCATTGGACTCCGCACCGCTGTTGGCGAAAAAGACTTTTCCCGGGCGCTCCACGCATTTGGTCACGATGAATTCCGCCAGATCCGCCTGCTGGGGGATCTGGTACAGGTTGGAGCAGTGCACCAGGGTGGCGGCCTGCTTTTGCAGGGCCTGCGTCACCACAGGATGGCAGTGCCCGAGCACGCAGGTCGCAATGCCGGCACAGAAGTCCAGATAGCACTTCCCCGTGCTGTCCCACAGTCGGGAGCCTTCTCCGCGGACGGCAGCCATGGGATAACGGCCATAGGAATGGAGTACGTACTGGTTGAGCTTTTCTTCTGTGTTCATAAGTTAAGGTAATATGGGCGTAGTTTGCTCTTCTGGCCCCGTCTGTAAATGATTTTTTTGGGAACCACGTCATGATTGCCGCATTTTACCCCGGAAGACAGTCACATCTTTGTCCGCCGCTCATTCATTTTTCTTTTCTTTTATCATTTTAACGGCAGAATAACCACCGCAACCAGCAATAATCCACTATGGCTCATTTTTTCAACCTCAAAGGCTTTCTGGAAGAATTCAAGGCATTCGCCCTTAAAGGGAACGTTATTGACCTGGCGGTGGCCGTCGTCATCGGCGGCGCATTCAACAAAATCGTCTCCGTCTTCGTTTCCAGTATCATCACCCCCATCATCGGCTACCTTACTTCCGGGGTCAACCTGGCATACCTGGTGCTGAAGCTGGGCGATGTGGAATTAAAATACGGGGAATTGCTTCAGGCGACCATTGACTTCCTCATCATCGCCTTCTCCGTCTTTGTAGCCATCAAGCTGATCGGAGCCCTGAGGCGCAAGAGCGAAGAAGCTCCGGCCGCCCCTGCTCCCAAGCCGGATGACGTCGTCCTCCTGGAACAGATCCGGGACATCCTGCAAAAACAGGCGGACGCCAAATAAGCCCTTTTGAACGGTTCATGCCGGTTCCATACGGGACCGGCATATTTTTTCCTCTTTACTTGTTCCGCCGCAGACGGGAAAGTGATTGCATGACTTCTCCGCTGCGCCTTTTAGCCTTTGCCCTCCTTCTTGCTCCGTCCCTGCTTCCGGCGGCGGAAAACCAGCGCTTCATTCTGGAACGCCCCTATCCGGTGGCGGAAATCCCGGAACCTGACCGCAGCCTTCCCGTCACCAACGTAATCCTGATGATTGGAGACGGCATGGGCATCCACCACCTTTCCGCCGCATGGGCAGCCAACAGAGGACGCTTATTTATTGAAAACTGCCCGGTTACGGGCATTTCCAAAACATGGTGCGCGGACAAGCTGGTCACGGACTCCGCCGCTGCGGGCACCGCCATGGCGACGGGAACCAAGACGCTTTATCATCGAGTCGCCGTATGCCCCAAGGGCAACAGGCTGGATTCCCTGGTGGACAAGGCGGCGGACATGGGCAAATCCACCGGCGTCATCGCCACCTGCGAGCTGAATGACGCCACCCCGGCATCTTTCTGCGCCAATAATGAAAAAAGATCGGATGCCTACGGCATCATTGGGGATTACCCCCGTTCCCGTGCCGATTTCATCTTTGGCGGCGGCGGCAAATACTTCACGCAGAGGCCGGACGGCAGGGATATCTTCCAGGAAATGCAGGCGCAGGGATACCGCGTCGCCCGCACCTGGGAAGAAGCCGGCGCCTTGCCTCCCGGAAAAACGCTGGCCGTCACCGCTCCGGGGAATCTTCCCCCGCCCTCCAAGCGGGGAGACGTTTTCCGCCAAGCCGCACTGAAAGCCCTGGACACCCTTTCCCGGAATCCCGACGGATTTTTCCTGATGATTGAAGGGTCCAACATCGACAAGGCAGCCCACAGCAACAACCTGGAAGAAATGATGGAAGAACTCCTTGATTTTGACCGGACTGCGGGAGCCGTGCTTGACTGGGCCGCCAAACACCCCGGCACCCTGGTCGTCATCACGGCAGACCATAATACGGGGGCATTCGCGCTCACGGGCGGCAGCCGGGAAAAGGGGGAAATAACGGCCCGGTTCGGTTCCGGCAGTCATGACGGCGTGGCTGTTCCGGTGTACGCTTTCGGCGCGGGAAGCGGTGCTTTCACCGGCATTTATGAAAATACGGCCATCTTCAGCAAGATCATGGATGCCTTTAAAAAAGGTGCGGGCAAACCCGTGCGTTAGGTACTCTGTCAAGGCTGTGGCCTGTCCATGCGCCGCGCCACCAGCCCGGCCCCGGCGGTAGCCACGCCGCCTATCAGGAACACCGCTTGCGGGCCGCCCGTATTCATCCAGATCACGCCGCCCAGCACTCCGTAAGCGATAGAAGCCACATGATTGATGGCCAGCCCGGTGTAAATGCTTGGCGTAATGTCTTCCGGCTTCTCGCAGATGCGGGCCACGTAGGTGCTCCGGGCCATACCCAGGGCGAACAGCAGGTTGTCCAGGACAAAGCAGGCGGTCACTACCCCCACGGCCCAATGCAGGGGCAGCAGCTCCGGCGCGAAGGCGTATGCCAGACACAGGAGGGACAGCGCCACGCTGTCGAAAATCGTCACCTTCCGTTCCCCGTAGCGCTTGATGCTCCAGCCGATAAGGGGTTGAGTAACCAGTCCGATGACACCGGCCATGAGCAGGGTTTTTCCGATATATCCGGGAGGCTGGCCCAGCGTGCTGACCATCAGCCAGAAACCAAAGGTCAGATAAAGCTGCTTGCGGATGCCGTGCAGAATTTCCAACCCATAATAAACGGCATACCTGCGCTTGAAGACGAAACATTGCCTCCAGCCGCGCCGCTGCGGGAAGACGGGCGTCTTCACCCGGCTCAGAAACAGGAACGCCAGCAGGCACACGCCCCCCGTGACGAAAAAGTCCACGGCAAAAGACTGGTTGAATTTCCACTTGATCCACACGCACAACGCCCCCAGCAGCGCGGCAGCCGTTCCCAGAGCTTTCATCTGGCCAAGCCGCAGGCTGCGGTTTTCCGGCCTTGCCGTATGAATGACAATGGTATCAATCATGCCCATCAGGATATGCTGGCCCAGGCTCACCGTCAGAATCCATGCGGACAGGGTCCACAGGCTGGTTCCGGCGCCGCAGAAAGCCAGCGCGTACATGCCGCCGAACATCAGCAGGCACGCCACCCCGGCCACGCGGACCTCATTAAACATGAAAAGCAGGCTGACCACAAAAAGAGACAGGATGCCGGGCAATTCCCGGGGGAATTCAATCAGCCCGCGCATCTCCACGTCAAGATGCTGGGCATCACGCAGAAAATTGCTGAAAACGAGATCATACACACCGCTTCCGAACTGGCCCAGAAAAAGCGCCAGCAGCACAAATACCATCGTCTTCCTGATGCGGGGGGAAGCGGCTCCATTCATAGCGCGGGAATACTCTCACAGGCGCCCGGACGGAACAACCGCTATTTTCATGTGCCGGTTTTCTCTGCATTTGCAAAAATAACCTCGAAACGGAATTTTCCCGGAAAATGCCGCGTATTTACGTACGCTATGATTTCCAAGTGTACCTTTTCCGCCACGGTTTTCAGCCTGTTTTCCCTTTGCTGGGGCGCCCCATCCGCTCCGGTTCTCGAAGCGCCCCATACCATTCCCCTGCCCGCCGCCATGCGCGTCCAAACCGGAGAAAGCGGGTTTTCCCTGAAAAACGGCGTCAGGCTCCCGGAAAAAAATCCTCTTTCCAGGCAGGCGGAACGGATTTTCCGCGACAACGGGATCAACACGGCCCTGGTTAAAAACAACGCGGACATCATCTTTACGGAAGACGCTTCCCTGGGCAGGGAAGGCTACCGCCTTGCCGTAACGCCGGATTCCATCTCCATTGCCTCCGGTTCCGTGAACGGAACCCTGTATGCCCTTCAATCCCTCGTTCAAAGCATCGCTGCCGACAAAAACGGAGCTCCGGCCCTGCCCCGGATGGACGTAAAAGACCAGCCCCGCTTTTCATGGCGGGGCCTGATG
>OFHM01001222.1_pt1 | contig 17528 bp, 15 predicted proteins | sample 1521311 | NCBI WGS metagenome assembly OFHM01 (sample SAMEA3504083, study PRJEB24116) | mouse gut metagenome | biome: mouse gut; feature: mouse-associated habitat; material: faeces | place: Denmark | collected 2011 | reverse complement strand
ATAAGCCCCGCCGGAACCGGACTTTGGGAGACATATTCTTTTATCTATTCAAACAGCCAGCTTAAGGCAGAGTTGACGGTATACAGGGCGCTTTGTCCAAAACCAGAGCCTGATGCCTTCTTTCGCATACGAAAGTATGCCAGAGATGCCATGCACAAGGTGAGATAAAAATTTAATGCATGGATCGCTTTCAGCTTCCGTACCCTGAAGTTTTCAAACTGGAACATTTGCTTTTTGCAGCGGAAATATTCTTCGATTTTCCATCTGGAAAAGTAAAGTTTAGCCGTCTTTGGATTTGATTTCCCTGTTTGTCGCAAGCATCATGCATCTTCCCTTTATAAAATAGCGGAAGTTTCACCTTGCCTTTCCTACGGTTGCGCAGTTCTGTAACAAATACCCATTTATTATGGTATAGCAGTTTGCGTTTTATGAATTTCTCCCGCTCTCACACTAGCATAATAAATACTACCAGATATCCTGCCCATTCTGTAACCCTGAATTTCCATCCGCTACATAGTAATCCATCCGAATACATTTGCGATCGAACTAAACAAGATAATCACAATACAGACAGGAGTCAGATACCGCATAAAAATGCAGTACATCTTTTTTCGCTTAAAATTCGAAGACTGTTCAACTTCCTGCGCGATCTTTTTTAATCCGACCACGCGCGTAACAAGTATACAGGTAGAAAGAGCCGCCACAGGCATCATCAGCGAATTGGTCAGAAAATCGAAAAAATCCAGAATCGACATGCCAAGCAGCGTTACAAAATCAAGCACGCCAAACCCAAGTGCAGAAGCCGAACCGAACAAAATGATGAGAGCCCCCATCAAAAGCGTCGATTTGTGACGGCTAAGCCCAAGCTGGTCCTCAAACGTAGACACGCCGGATTCTGCTAGAGAAATTGCGCTTGTTACCGCTGCAAGCAGTACCAGAAGGAAAAAGAAAATTCCCGCTCCCGTACCGAACCCCATGCTTGCAAACACTTTTGGAATCGTAATAAACATCAGGGACGGGCCCGCTTTTAACGTATCCGGGTCGCCGCCAGAAAAAGCAAACACCGCCGGAATAATCATAAGCCCGGCAAGCATCGCAATTGCCGTATCAAATAGTTCTACCTGTTTCGTGGATTTTTCAATATCTACATCTTCTTTTATATAAGAACCGTAAGTATATAAAATACCCATGGCAATCGAGAGGGAATAAAACATCTGCCCCATAGCCGCCACAACCGTCATCCAAGAAAAATTTTTAAAGTTGGGAATCAGAAAATACGCCACGCCGTCGAGCGCCCCCGGTCTTGTCATCGAATAAACCGCAACAAACAGAGCAAGCACCACAAGCAAAGGCATCATAATTTTAGAAACGCGCTCTACTCCCTGCTTGACGCCGGCAAACAATACTATAACAACGATCACGCTAAACAGCAAAAACCAAAATTCTGCTTCCCATCCATTGGAAATAAAACCGGTAAAATACTCGTCTCCTGCCAAAACCTCTGTGCTTCCCCGCAGGTATTCAAACAAATATTTTATAACCCATCCCCCGATCACACTGTAATAAGGCACGATTAACATGGGAATCACGGCATTGATCCAGCCTCCGAACCGAAACGGCATGGTTTTTCCGAACGTCGCGAATGCTCCTACGGGGCTTCGTTTTGTCATACGTCCAAGCGCCGTCTCCGATACGATCAGTGTATACCCAAACGTCAGCATCAAAACCAGATACGTCAAAAGAAAGATACCGCCGCCGTATTTTGCCGCCAGATAAGGAAAACGCCAGATATTTCCAAGCCCGACCGCCGATCCGGCAACGGCAAGCACATAACCCAGTTTTCCGGAAAAACTGCTGCGGTCCTTGCCGTTTTGCATGGAAGATCCGGCATATTCATTTTTTCTCATGTGAAATAACCTCCCCAAAAATAATAATACCAGACTATCATATCATGAACTTTATAGACAGGCAATGCCTTTCCTTTATTCAAAAATGCCGCCCCGTCTGCGGAGCGGCATTTCATAGATTTCTATTTTACTTTTGCTTTTTTTGTCGGAGAACTTCCCGTATAGGTTTTTCCTTTGTATTTCTTATATGCTTTTACGGTGAAGAAGTAAGTTTTTCCGGATTTCAGTTTCGATTTGGTAAAGCTGGTTTTTTTAAGGTTCTTTAGCTTTTTCCAAGAAGCGTTTGCTTTCGTTTTATAAAAAACCGTGTAACCCGCAGCGCCTTTTACCTTACTCCATGTAACCTTCACTTTTTTCTTTCCGGGTTTTACTTTAAAATTAACTGCTTTCGGCGCTGTCGCCGTATCTAATGAAACATACGTTTTGCTGTAAACCGTCTCCTTATTCTGCGGCTTAATAAAAGCCCTGACTGCAAAACGATATTCCGTTGCGGGCGTCAGTCCTTTGACCGTATAAGAAACGGCAGACGCATCCAAAACCGCTTTCATTACCCATGACTTTTTCGACTTGTTATATTGGTAAATCTCGTATCCTGCTGCCTTGGAAACTGCATTCCATGTAAGTTTTACATTTTTAGCGGCAGAAACGGCCGCAAAACCGGTTACGTCAGCCACCGTCGTTTCCAGTTTCGTATTCTGATCCTGGTTTGTAAACTTCTCAATTGCCTGAAGAATCTGGTCCGCGGTCTGATATCCCATAGTAATGCTTTGTACTTTATTATATTGGTCAATCAAAATAATAAACGGAAAAGGTCCTCCCGTTTCATTGATCAGCCCAAGATAAGAAAGTGCATGTTTGAGATTCAAAGCAGATTCGTCATGGCAGAATATAATATTTCCGCCCGGATAATTGTCTGCAAACTGTTTTGTCTTCGATAAATCGGCTCCATAGAGATCTGCATAAATTACCCGAATATCCGAACGGCTTACCCAGCTGCTTGCGTCAATTTCCCTTAAAGCAGCCGCCGTATTCGGACAACCGGTATTTCCAAACAGCAGAACCGTGGTTTCATTCCGATTGGCTTTTGTGGAAATCGTCGTACCTTCAATCGTGTTTAAACCGTAAGCAAAATTTTCAAGACCACCGGAACCTTCAGGAGGCGTCGTCTCCCCTCCGTCAATCGGTTCGAATTTTTTAATTTCATTTAAAGTTTCCTTCCATTTCTTTTCCGGCTTTCTGAAAATAATCTACCATAGAAAAAAAGATCACATCATCTTCATCATAACAGAAGTTCATATCCGGACATGCATAACCATCTTCATATGACTGAACCTCTTCTTTCGTATGCCCGTTTACATCCGCAAAAATCACACGGATATCCGAACGGCTCACCCAGCTGCATCGAGAAACGCTATCTAAGGTAGACCTTGTAAACCCGCATCCTGTATGGCCAAAAATCAAAACCGTGGTTTCTCCCGGGTTTGCCTGTGTGGAAATGGCTGTATCTTTTGTGCTCGTAAACGTATAGGAAGGATTCGGAAACTCCGCCGCCTGTACAGTACCCGGCATAATACCGATCAAAAAGAACAAACACAACAGCAGCAGCGCTGCAAATACATGTGAATTACGTAACTGAATGAATTTCTTTTGTGACATCTCTTCTCCTCCTTTTTCTTCTGACAAAATGCAGGCGGTTCTTTCTGCTGCATTTTGCCTGATTATCATAACATATGCAAAAGAGATGCACAATACCTCTTAAAATACTGCAGGAAAATAGAATCTTCTAAAAAAGATACGAAAAACCCTGCAGACAGCGTATCCATGCTGTCCGCAGGGTATTCCTGTATCATCTGCATATCTGATCCGCAGAATTTTCTTAGGCTTTCCAAAGGCTGTGCAGGTTGCAGTATGCGTATACCGCCTCCACTTCATCTCCGTCGCAGATTGCAAAACATACGGACGGTTTATCTTCCGGACGTAAGATTTTTCTCTGTACGCCCTGTTTCGTCTGCAGAGCCACCCATTCGATATAATGTTCCGGCATCATGGGATGTTCCACGGATCCTACGTTGACCGTTACCCGATTGCCTTCCACCTTATAGTCCGGAACATGCTTTTCAAACGCCGCATCCGTCGTACCCGGTACCAGTTCTTTCATTTTCTGGCCACAGCACATAACCGGAACGCCAACGTTCTTTACCATTTCAATAATATTTCCGCAATGCTCGCAAATATAAAATTTTGATTCCATAATGTTTTCTTCCTTTCCCGCATGTTTGCGCTGCAAAAATTATCCGGCTGTACGCCTGCAATTTTTGCGTAAATTTTTTATCATTGTTTTATTATAACCGTTCCTTTTTATTTTGGCAGCTTTGCCAAAAATTATTTACACCCGCCACCGTTTCCATGGCAGCCATGCGTCTTTTCCCCGCACAAACTGTCCGGGTGCTCATGGCCGTGATGACCGCATGCGGTATCCGGATTGTAAGAAAGCTGTCCGGCAAGAAAATCTTTGACCGCCGAATCGGCTTCTCCCGAAACGCCTCCATACAGTTTTATTCCGGCATCAGCCAACGCCAGTTTCGCGCCGCCTCCAATGCCGCCGCAAATTAACGCGTCTGTTCCCGCTTCTTTCAAAAATCCGGCAAGCGCGCCATGCCCGTTTCCGTTTGTATCTACAATCTGCTCTTTTGTAATCGTTCCGTCCGAAACATCATATAGTTTAAATTGTTCCGTACGTCCAAAATGCTGGAAAATTGTTCCGTTTTCAAAAGTTACTGCAATTCTCATTTCTGCCGCTCCTTTCCCGGACGCCTTCGAATCTGGCGCTAAACCGTCCGCTCTCCTGCAGTTTTTCTGACAATAACGGACAGCCGAACCGTCGCAAAACCGGTAATTTCCGCCTGAAATCAAAAGAGGTTTTCCGTTTACAAGGCTGTCTGCGATTTTTTTCCTTGCAGATTCATAGATCTCCGTGACCGTAGTTCTGGAAATATCCATCTGCTTTGCACATTGCGCATGGGTCTGCCGCTCCAAATCGATCAGACGAATCGCCTCATATTCATCCAGCGTCAAACCGACCAGACCGCTGCCGGGAATTCCTTCCGGAACAAAACTTTCATAAGCCGGTCCAAAACAAATCCTTCTGCATCTGCTCGGTCTCGCCATACTATTCCTCCGCTCGTTTCCGTTATATGTCGAAAACAGAATAGCACAGATCGTCCAGCAATGCAAGTGTTTTCTTTTATCTTGTGTGACTTTGTCACAGAAAAAACATTGTTTCCTTTGTATACTGATGCAAAACAGGAGGAGTTTTCATATGATAAAAAGAAAAGCAGCCGTCAGTATCCGGGAATGCGTTGCCTGCGGATGCTGCATAAAAGTCTGCCCCAGACAGGCGATTACTGTTTTAAATGGTATCTATGCCCAGATTGACAAAAACCTTTGCGTCGGATGCGGCGCATGCGCAAAAGAATGCCCGGCAAGCATTATTACCATGGAGGTGACGAAATGAAACAAAAAAAGAGCTGGTATGACTATCTTTGGATTGCTTCCCTTACTTATTTAATTCTGGGATTTTTTAATATCCTGTTTGCCTGGCTCGGACTGCTCTGCTTTTTTATTCCGCTTGCCATAGCAGTCGTAAAAGGCGATAAGTCATACTGTAATAAATACTGCGGCAGAGGACAGTTATTTTCCTTAATCGGCGGCAGATTTGGGCTTTCCCGGAAAAAAGATATTCCAAAATGGATGAAATCCGGTTATTTCAGATATGGATTTCTGATCTTCTTTTTTATCATGTTTTTTTTCATGCTTTGGAATACTTATCTGGTATTTGCAGGAAGCAAAACGTTACATACGACGGTCACACTGCTTTGGACCATGAAACTTCCATGGCACTGGGCCTACCACGGCACTTTATTTTCCGACGGAACCGCACAGTTCGCATTCGGATTTTACAGCGTTATGCTCACTTCTACCATATTGGGATTCGTAACCATGCTCTTATGTAAACCCCGTTCTTGGTGTGTTTACTGCCCGATGGGAACTATGACGCAGCTCATTTGCAAAGCAAAATCTGTGACTTCGTCACGGAAAAAATAAAAAAGATTGGTTATACTAAGATCACAAACAACAGAAAGGAAGGTAATGATTATGTCAGTACTCAATGTAAATAAGAATAATTTCGATTCCGTCAAAACAAATGAAAAGCCCGTGCTTCTTGATTTTTACGCCGACTGGTGCGGCCCGTGCCGCATGGTGTCCCCGATCGTAGACGAGATTGCAGAAGAAAACCCACAATTTCTTGTGGGCAAGATCAACGTCGACAAAGAGCCTGAACTGGCGCAAGCGTTTGGCATCTTAAGCATTCCGACGCTCGCCGTAATGAAAGGCGGCAAAGTCGTCAATCAATCCGCAGGAGCAAAAGCAAAACCGCAGATTCTTGCAATGTTAGAAGTCTAACGGGTCAACTGTCGGAGGCGTTTTTTATCCAGGATTTTAATTCCCCCTCGGGAAACTTCTACCATCCCTTCATTTGCAAAATATTTGAGCATTCTTGACACAACCTCACGGGCAGATCCCATATACCGGGCAATCTGCCCGTGTGTCAGTGTAATCGTATCCGATCCCGTCCTCGCCGATTCATCACAGAGAAATATGGCAAGTCTCTGATCCATGCTCATAAAAAGAATCTGCTGCATCACCCACATCACATCGGAAAAACGGCTGACAGCCGTTTCCAGAGCAAAAATTCTGATACGCGGATTCTGCTCTGAAACAGCTGCAAACGCAGGTCCGCCGATCACATAACATTCGCTGTCCTCCTCCGCGTCAACCAATACTTCAAAGGTAATGGCTTCCAGCACGCAGGAGGCGGACAGCATACACATATCGCCTTCATGCAGCCGATACAGCGTAATATCTTTGCCGTCGTCTGACATCATATACAGCCGAAGACTTCCGGAGCGGACAAAAATGACGCCCGAACATTCATTTCCGTCGTGAATATGTTCTCCTTTGGAGAAGGAAACGGCATGGGAATTTTGACAGATACATTCCCTGTCCGCATCCGATATTTCGTTCCAGAACGGAAATATTTCCTGGTATACGCTTTGCATATCGATCTGCTTCATCATACGATCTTCCTTTCACTATTTGTTCCATTCCAGGTACTGCCGGTTCCATTCTTCCAGAATTTTATCTGCCCCGGCTTCTCTGCACTTTTCTATCCGATCTTCTCGGTCAAAATCACTCGCCTGACACTCCTCATAGGCCTGATACAGCGCATTCAGTTCTTGTTCACACGCTTTCCCGGAAAAATCAAATCCGTTGATCCTGGAATTACGGCAACGTGCAAGCAGCTTCGGATATAACTCTTCCTTGTTTTCATCCTGTCCGACTTCCGCATGGGCAATCAGATGATTCCCGGTATAACGGGCAGGAAGATATGTTCCGTTCATAACATCTTCCGCTGTATTGCCGGAAAGGCGATAATCCCGCCCTTCTTCCCCCCAGGTCAGGGCATTGACAAGATCTCTGTCCTCATATAACAGGCACAAAAACGAAAACGCTTCGTCCGGATGGTCAGAATCCGCCGCAATCCCCGTTTCTACGGCACAGACGCTTAACCTCCACAATGGCTCTTGATACAATTCTTTCCATGCATGCGTCTCCCAGAACCCTTCGGATTCATAATATGCAGCATAGCCGTCCGCCGTCGTAAAATCCGTAAAAACCTTTAAAAAACTCTCCTTTTGTGCGGATTCCGTTACAACGTTTGGCTGGTAAACGCCTGTTTCCTTCAGCTTCTTTATCCCTGCTTCGTATTCCTGATACTCCGGCATTTCATAGAGAAGCCCTGCTTTGCCGTCTTTTGCATGTTCATTGATATAAACAGGATAACAGTCTCCCAGTACAGGTGTCAATCCATTTAAACATTCTCCGTACCGCTCTAGTCCTTCTATTACCGTAAACGCATCCCGGTCTGCTTCCCCTTCCTGTACTTTTTTTAATTCGTCGGCATATTCCCAGATCCGTTCGTTCCAGGTTTCGGGATGTACATCGTATTTTTCCGCAAGTTCCCGGTCCCAGATATACACCGTCTGCTTCGGCACAAATCCAGTCGTTAAGACCGTATAGGCGTTTCCTCCTACCTGATACGTCTTCCAGATATTTTCCGGCAGAGACTGTCTGATCACTTGACCTTCTTCCGAATCCAGATAAGAATCAAGCGCCAAAAACTCTCCTTGTTTGATTTCCTCCGTCATATCATACGTATCTTTCCAGGTCCACAAAACGGTTTTCAAATCCGCCTGTTGTTCTGTTGTTTTTGTATCCTCCGTTACGATTTCCAGTTCATACGGAAGATTTTTTTCTTCCAGTACCCGGTTAAAATAAGCTTCATGTCTCTTGAAACATGAATCACTCTGCCATACCAGCTTTGTTTTCACCGGCACGCTTGTCTGTTGCGCCATGCCTCCGCTGGTTTCTTTCCACCCGGCAAATACTCCCACACACATAACAAATAGCATCATTCCCACTGTCAGTTTCCGTTTCATAGGCTTTCCTCCCATCTATGTTGCTGATTGAAATGTTACGGTTACTACAAATAAATCTGCATTCATTTCCAGTCCGAACGTACCGCCGCAGGCTTCCGTAAAACTCTTGGCAATGGATAACCCAAGGCCGCTCCCTCCGTCCGTCCGGCTTTCGTCTCCCCGCAAAAAACGTTCGGTAAAATCCGTCTGTTGATCGAGTTCCGCATTGGATATATTTTTTATGCTTGCCAATGCACGGTTTCCTTCTGTTTGTAAAGAAACGTAGATTCTGGAACCTTCCAGAGAATACTTGAGGGCATTTCCGATTAAATTCTGGAATACCCGGTACATACGCCCGCCATCCGACCGTACGATCACAGGAACCGATGGTATCTCAGTCTTAATCGTGACCGGAGCCGCCTCTATCGTCTCCTGCATATCTGCCAGCGTCTGGTGTAAAAGTTTCCCTAAATCCAATTCCTTTTGTTCCACTCTTAACTGCCCGGAAGCCGCTTTGCTGATGTCAAACACATCCTGTACCATGTGGTTGAGGCGTTCGGACTTTACGTCTAAGATCCGGATATAATCCCGAATATGATCCGGCAGGCCTTCTTCCTGTTTCAGCAGCTGAATATAGCTGATAATCGAAGTCAGCGGCGTCTTAATATCGTGCGAGACATTTGCAACCAGCTCCACTTTCATGCGCTCGCTTCCCGTGCGCTCTTCCACTGCAGTCTCCAGTCCCTTGCGGATATCCTCAAGATCTGACGCCATATGGCGGATATCTGCATCTTCCGCAGCATACGATATCTCTCTTTCATAATTTCCGTCGCGGATTTCGGTAATCTGCCCCGCCAGCTCCTTTAAGTCTTCTGCAAACTGCCGGTTTTTTTTCTGATACCGATATTCGGTAAACAAAAGCACGATCGTTACGGCAAATGAGATGCCAAACAGGATTTTATCCCATATCCCGCTGCCGTCCGGCTGCAAAGCACGGTTCCCGTAATGGAAAATCAAACGCCTCAGCAGCAGAATCCCCAAAAAGAACGTCTGTCCGACCGTAATAAAAATGATTCCGTAAGTACGCTTGACGATTTTCCTCGAAAGCGGCAGAGAAAGGCTTCTTTGCTCCAAAACGGCTGCTAATTTTCCGAATCCTCCCTTTTTATAACCGCCCCTGTTGTGAAATACATCGCTGACAAACAGGTGGAACAGCCAGAATATAACCAACATAGACAGCTCATGCGCCGCAAGCGCATCCAAAGAATACGACGCTGCCATAGAAGCATATGACGTAAACTCAATTCCTTCGTATCCAAGCTCTGTCCATATGTCATACATGCCGTAGGAATCCAGAATAGAAGTGCACAAAATAATCGGTAAAAGTAAAAACAGAAGCGCTTTCCACTCAAACCAGATCTTACCCGTCCACGCTGCGAACGTCTTTCCCGCCTGCCTCACCTCTCTTCTAAGAAACAGATAACCAAGCAGCAGCAAAACACCAATCCCTAAACAGATCTGTGAATTCCGGATTCGATCCTTTTTTTCGCTGTATCTTTGATACAGATCATACAGTGTCCGATCCGTCCAGCCGCCGTCTTCATCTTTCATTTCCGCATACAATACCGGCTCTTCTGCCGCCAGAATCAGAATTTTCGCCTTTTTCCATTTTTCTTTTCCGGTATAATTTTTAAACCCCGGCAGGCGCCATCCTTCCTCTTCCCGATAAATTCCGTCTCCGTAGAGATCAACTTCTTCTCCGTCCTTTCGCACCGTCGCTTTCTTTCCGTCAAAATACAGCAGAAAATTATATCCTTCCGGCAGATTTTTGGTTTTGGAATCATAGTTCCACGAAATACCATCCAGATTCGAGAACTTATGCACTCCGTCATATGAGATTCGATACAGCAGATTTTTATCCTCCTGTATATGCTCGTGAAAACGATCTGCCGATTTCTTTCGATCAGAAATCGACGGCTTTTGCTGCGTATTTTCCTGCCCTTCTACCGCTTCCTGCCATCCAGCCGAATCCATGCCTCCTTCGTATACCGCGCCCTGCTCTATCACGGCCTCACCGGCAGCGTATGTGTCAAAACTATAACTGTCTCCGTAGTTACTGTAGTAATCATCTCCGCCGACATAATCGCCGCACGCCATATTCAAAAAACTATGGAACCGCGAAGAAATAAAATTTCGAAACTCCGCTGTCGATTGATAATCCCGGCTGCTCATCTCTGCAACGGGCCCGTCCATGCCCGAATACACCTCCTGCTGCAGAAATCCTGTCAGTCCCAGAAGCAAAAAGCTGACGGCAAGCACATAGACAACGACAGCGCTAGCGTTCCTTTTTTTCCATTTTATAACCAATTCCCCACACCACCTTTAAATATTCTGGCTCTTTCGGATTTAATTCAATCTTTTCCCGAATGCGCCGAATGTGAACCATCACCGTATTTTCAGAGGCAAAATTCTGCTCTTCCCAAACCCGTTCATAGATCTCTTCTGCCGGAAAAATGCGGCCGGGATACTTCATGAAAAGTTCCATGATTTTGGTTTCCGTTGCCGTTAAGCGGACGGCTTCTCCGTCCGCATAGAGTATTTTTTCGCCGGTATGATAGCTAAGCCTTCCGTTTGTCAGCTGATCCTGATTTACCGTATGAATATCGCCCAGGCTGGTATAACGCCTTAGATGACTTTTGACTCGGGCGGAAAGCTCTGCGGGATGATACGGTTTTGCCACATAATCGTCGGCTCCCATGGAAAGCCCCAGAACCTTATCTGTATCTTCACTTTTCGCACTCAAAACGATAATCGGAAGATTTCTGGTTTCCCGAATACGCATCACCGCAGATAATCCGTCCATGTTCGGCATCATCACATCCATGATCACGAGCTGTACGCTGTGCTGCGTGAGCGCATCCAGCGCCTGCATCCCGTCGTATGCTTTCACCACCCGGTAACCCTCTTTCTCCAGCAATATGGCAATTGCCTTTACGATCTCCCTGTCATCATCCGCTACTAAAATGCATTCGTTCATGATTTCCTCCTTCAAGCTTATATGTAGTATAGTTTATGTTCCTTACAAAAAAACGGGGGGAATTCTTACAAGTTTCTTACAATGATAATCCCTCAACAGACATACGGGGGTAAACCCATGTCCATTGAGGGTATTCTAACATGATCCTGCCAGCTATGTGAACCCGGTACCATTCTTATTCATAATATGCGGCAAAATATATGTCTGCGCTCCTCCACTCCGGATTGTCCTGATATCGATACAAGATACGGCACCCGGAAACTTTGGAATCGATCAGCTCTCCCTTGGCATACTCCCTCTCCCTTACGTCAAAAGATTCTATCTGTTCTGCAAATGCTCCCCACTTATCCCAAATCTCTTCTTCTCCTGTTGCAAGATTTTGCTTCCAGATACCGGAATACTCTTTTTCTTCTGCCGCCAGATAATACACGCAATGATCTTTTACGCCGCACAGATATCCGGGAATATCTTCAACAAACTGTGCCCCGCCCGAAAAATCCGCCGCAATGCGGCACAGCGGTTTGGAAAACGTATCTCCGCTGCTCCACCCGGTATAATAGATCCATCCGTCGTCTTCACACATTCCCTCTATGACATGGTACGGTATATCATTCGCCGTTTTCCTGTCGCTTCCGTCCAAAGCTATGCTTACCATCGTCGGATCTTTTACTCCCATAATATCCGGCGCTGCCGCGGCTTTATAAACGATGCGCTCATTTGTAAACAACACGGGGGATGTCTGCCACATTCCCTGATACATCAGATACTCCAGCACCTGGCGCTCGCCGTCCCGATAGCGCGTCAAAAGCAGCGGTTCTAAAACCTCCGCAAACTCCCAGATCGGACTCTCCCGGTTTTGATCTTCTTCTATATAATAGTTCCATCCGTCTTTGTCTTCATGTAAATATTTTTTCCCTATAATTTTTCTTAAATGATTCCAATGAAAACTTTTTACCGCCGTCTCTCCCTGCCGTTCAAAAAGCTCCTGAAACAAAGGATATATTTCGGGAATATCGACGTCGTTATCGGAGATCACTAAAGAAAGCCCCTCCATATCGTCCAGGTGAAAGATCTCTCTGTCTTCGACTTCTTCCGTATCCAAAGAATCCCGTGACAGATATGCCGCCTTCCCCGGCCGGATCAGGGCGTAACCATTCTCCCTCTTATCCACCAGTCCCTGATAGCCATGTTCTCCAAACGATAACATCTCCGAATATTCCAGTTTTTTCTCGTCAATCCGATACAAAAACCGCTCCTTTGTATCCGATTCGTTATAGAGAAGAATCTGCGACCCGTCCTTTGACACCTCCACATGCGCCGCACGATCCCCCTGTATCGATCCAAACCCTGCCGCCGGCAGATCCAACAACTGCTCAATGCGCTGTTTCTGGATATTATAGATCAAAAGTCCCCAGTAATCATATAAGATCGCCCGTTCTTCGGAAGCATACACAAGCTTCGGAGAAACAGCGCCGTAAGGAGATGCTACAGCTTTTTCCATCGTAAGTCCAAGCAGCTTTGTCTCTGTCTCTTTCAGAAGATCCGTTTTTTCTTTCATCCGATCCGTGGATTTTTCTGCCCCCGTTTCATTCTCAAGCGCCGTCTCGCTCTTACTTTCGAAGCTTTCCCCGGACGATGTAAACGACACAAACAGGCTGACCGATAAAAGAACTGCCGCTCCAAAAAGTGCCGCCAGAATCCCCCTTTTCTTTTTCCTGTCGGAAAATATATTATCAAAACGTTCTTTTAACGTTTTCGAATCCCCGGAAAATTCACTGGTACATAAAACCGAATGACTATGTCTTTTTGCTGCGTACGCCAGCAATGCGTTTCCGTATTTCTTTTTTTCTTCTCTGGTCAGGTTCCGCACTACGCGGCTGTCACATAAAAATTCCATATCTTTCGCCGCCTGGCGTTCCATGAAAAACACAAACGGATTAAACCAGTGCATCGTTTTTGCTATCGCCAGTAAAAATTTCACCCAAAGGTCTTTGCGTCTGTAATGCGTCAGTTCATGCTCTAAAATAAAATCGACCTGCTCTTTGTCACACCCCGTGCAGGGAAGCAGAATTTCCGGCTTTATAATTCCCCGCAGAACAGGAGAAGATACGGCAGACGACGTATAAACCAAAATCACCCGTCTTCCATTGCCAAACGGCGTTCGAACGAATCGCTTTTCATATTTTTCTGTCAGAAAAATTTTTGTTTTGTTTACCTTAATACAAAATGCAAAGTAACATAGGATATGCCAGAAAACAAGCGCTGCGCAGACAACCGCCCATAACAGAACCGCTCCTGCAGACAAAAAGGACCACCGCTGCTCTGCCGATCTGCCGGTGCTTTCTTTCGGAGCAAAATTCAAATCCCGGTCACTTTTCTCCGTAAATCCCGAACTGTCTTTTCCCGGTTTTACCGGCTCTGGTTCTATGAAGGTATCCGATATGGGGGAGTGTTCCTCTTCTCCTAAAACAGGTTCTTCTTTTACCGTATCTTCTAAACGCTCCAAAGGAATACGTAAATTTTCTCCCACGCCTTCGGAAACATCCGTCTCCCGATGCGATTCCAGTCCTGAAAAAATCGGAACAAAAATCGCTCTGCCGGGAATGGAAAGATCAAACGGCAGAATCAGGCGCAGGGCAAGCCCAATCCACAGAGCATACCGCCAAAATACCGTATGCCTTTTTCCAAACAGCGGAGAAATTAGGAAAATCAGTAAAATACCTATACCGCACAATACAGATACCCGAAGCAAATCTCCAAAAAACGCCGATATCCAACCAAACTGAAACATTCCCATACATCCCCCTCCTGTCAGAGACGATCCAGATAGTCTTTCAATTCCGCAATCTGCTCTTTTGATAGACCGTCTCCGTCATATAACGCCGCTACAAATTTTTTCACGGAACTTCCATACAATTTCTTCAATATGGAACCGCTCTCCTGCTTCAGGTAATCGCTCTCCTGTACTAACGGAAGATAACGGTTATTCCTTCCTTCCTTTTCCACCAGCACAAATCCTTTTTCTTCCAGGCGGGAAAGAAACGAAAGGATCGTGGTTTTAGAAAGCGTCCGCTTTTTGGGCAGCCTCTCTTCAATTTCCATTCTCGTCAAAGGTACACCCGCCCGCCAGAGGATCATCATAAGCTCCAGTTCCGAATTCGGCAATGTTTTTAATTCCATTCTGCACTCCTTTTTTCTATGCGTCGTTTTCCATCATGACCGTTCCACAGATCTTTCGTCCGTGTTTCAAACAACGCTTCGCACATCTCGTTCATAGAAACTTTATATTCGGCATTTGCCGTACATCTGATTATATTCTACATTTGCCGAACATAAATGTCAAGCTGTTTTTCACGTTTGTATAAAAGAACTCACCAAAACAGAAATCGGTTTTACAATTCTTCCACAGTTACGCGCTACATGAAACAAAACAAAAAGACAGAGAGTATACTTTTGCGGATATGCCCTCTGCCTGTTTTTCATTTGCCGTTATCTTATTTTCCTTCCGCATGCTCCGTACGATGCATGGAGAAATTGCTCTGATCGAAGTGACTTAAGTTCTCTATAATATCACGTCCGTCCGCTTTTCCGATCAGCGCATCCCTGTCTTTCCGGGAAACCATCTGATCTTTAAATGCACTCGGACCGCCGACACAGCCGCCGACACAAGCCATACCTTCGATGAAATCCTCCGGCAGCTTACCCGCTTTCAAAAGCAGCAGCGCCTTCTTACATTCAGCCGCTCCGTTCGCCTTGCATACTTTCGGATCGCAGTCGTAATCCTTCTCTTTCATGTACTGCAATACCGCAGACGTAACGCCGCCGGAATTGCCGAAGCGTTTTCCGTATGTGGAAGATTCCTGATAATCGTTCTCGGACGGCTGCAGTTCTACGCCTTTCGCTTTCATAATCGCACGGATCTCACTGTATGTCAGAACGTAATCGGCATTACCTTCAATATTGTGCTCTGTAGCTTCAGACTTCTTTGCGATACAAGGTCCGATAAATACAACGATTGCGCCCGGATGCTTTGCTTTGATCAAACGGGATAACCCGCACATCGGGGAAACCGCCGTTGAAATATATTCCTCTAATTCCGGATAATGTTTGCGGATCATATTGACAAATCCCGGACAGCAGGAAGTCGTCTTCTTTTTTCCTTCCTGGAATGCCTCATACCACTCGTCGCCTTCTGCCTGCGTCGTTAAATCGCCGCCAAGGCCTGCTTCGATAAAATTGGTGAATCCTACCAGACGCATAGCATTGCGCCAGCTGCGCATCGTAATATCCGTACCAAACTGACCTTCCGTCGAAGGAGCTAAAATAGCGTATACCAGCTTATCCGATTTTAATGCTTCGATTACATCCACAATATGCGTTTTGGAACCGATCGCCCCAAACGGACATTTATGTATACACAGACCGCAGCGGATACATTTCTTCTCATCAATAACGGAAATGCCTCTCTCATCCTGTGTGATCGCATTGACCGGGCAATTAAACTTACAAGGACGCTTTAAATCTGCGATTGCATGGTACGGACAGGCTTTCGCACATTTTCCGCACTCTTTACATTTTGACGCGTCGATGTGGGAACGGTGTCTGCCAATCGAAATCGCATTAAAATTGCAGGCATTGATACATGCTTTACCGATACAGTTCTGGCAGTTATCCGTTACAACATAACGGGAAATCGGGCAGTCCTCGCACGCAGAATGGATTACCTGTATGATATTGCCGTCGTCTACTGCGCCTGGCGCTTTGCCTTCCGCAAGGCGGATTCTCTGACGGATAATTTCCCGTTCTTTGTAAATACAGCAACGAAACTGCGGGTTTGGCCCCGGAATCAGCTTATTGGGGATATGATCCCGTTTTTCTTCCAGATTTCCCTCCAGGGCGGCTTTAGCCACTTCGTATAAAACCTCATGTTTAATTTTGATTACATTCTCATCAGCATACATACCGTTCTCTCCTTTTTTATATAGTGGTTCTATTTTATAACATCTTTAAAATATTCTCAATAGCATACGACAGGATTCTGCATTTTTTTATCTATGTTTGCTTGCGGATGTATTCCACGCTTAGCGGAAGATTTGCATCAAATAAAGAAGACGCAGCGGGCTGCGTTGACCGAATGAATATCACAAGCGAAATGCCGTACGACGTTTCTTTTGTACTATCGCAGCAGCCCCGTTTGGAGCGGATAAAACCATGACCGCCGTACTTTCCGGCGAAGCGGACATTGGTTTTATGGGACCGGAAACGACTGTTTATGCTTTTAACGAAGGAGCGTCGGACGTAGTAAAAAATTTCGCCCAGCTGACCCAGCGCGCCGGGAATTTCCTGATCGCAAGGGAGCAGGCGGAAGATTTTAAATGGACGGATTTAAAGGGAGCGAATGTGCTCGGAGGACGCGCGGGCGGTATGCCGGAAATGGTATTTGAGTTTGTATTAAAGAAAAACAATATCGATCCCGCCAAAGATCTGAACATTGACCAGAGCATTGATTTTGGATCCACGGCTGCGGCTTTTTCAGGCGGAAGCGGGGATTATACGGTCGAGTTTGAACCTTCAGCGACCGCGCTTGAATCCGAAGGCGCAGGTTACGTCGTAGCGTCCGTAGGCGTCGATTCCGGTTACGTGCCATACACCGCCTTTTCCGCCAAGCTACCTCATCGCCCACCCCGAAATCATCCAGGCGTTCACCGACGCGCTCCAGAAAGGCATGCAGTTCGTAACCGATCACAGCAGCGAGGAAATCGCCGACGCCATCGCCCCGCAGTTTTCGGAGACCGACAAGAAAACCATTGCCGCCATTGTATCCCGCTACAAAGAGCAGGACACCTGGAAAAACGACGTAATCTTTACCGAAGACGCCTACACGCTGCTTCTTGATATCTTAGACGACGCCGGGCAGCTTGACGCGCGGCCAGAATACGAAAACCTGGTCAATACGAAATTTGCCGCGCAGTCTGCCGGAGAAACAACCGGAAAATCAAAGGAAGCAAAATAGACTTAAGAGGAGGCTGTCGCTTTAGTACTACA
>OFHM01001220.1_pt1 | contig 17533 bp, 16 predicted proteins | sample 1521311 | NCBI WGS metagenome assembly OFHM01 (sample SAMEA3504083, study PRJEB24116) | mouse gut metagenome | biome: mouse gut; feature: mouse-associated habitat; material: faeces | place: Denmark | collected 2011 | reverse complement strand
TCCCACCGCTTCCTCCGGATTCTCCCCGATATAATGGTAAGACGCCACGGTGAAAGGCGGCACGCGCAGAATCCTCACCGGCAGGGATTTGTCCAGGTTTTCTCCTGCTTTGTTCAGTTCTTCCATACTTGCACTCTCCTTTATGGTTGTTTTGGGAAAGGAAAGGCCACGGGCAATCTCCGCCAGCTCCTTATCTTCCAGCAGTTCAAAATGCATCTGCCGTTTCCGGCTCTCACATAGCCGTCCTGCCAGCTGCTTTAAGAGCCTGCGGATCAGCGCCAGGGAAGCGATCTCATCGTCAAGCTCCGCCAGCTTACCCTGTAACAGCCGCAGGGATTCGCTTTGCTCCGCATCCCTCAGGAGGATGGCTATGTCTTTCAGGGGAAGCCGCAGTTTTCTGAGTATGATGATCTGCTGTACACGCCGGAGCGCCTCCTCATCGTATATCCGGTAGGCGTAATCCTCCCGATGTATGGCTTTGATCAGGCCCAGCTTTTCGTAATGCCGAAGCATCCGTGGGGTGACGCCATACATCCGGGAAACCTGGCTGATGGTAAGGAAGTGATTATTAGGTTGTTCCATGGCTGTTCTCCTTTCCTGACTTTGAGCATAAAGGATAACACCGTGTCAGAGTCAAGAAGAAATTTCAGCTGTCGGGTTATCAACTTATCCCTAAAGCAGTATCTCATATAAATAATCTTCCATAATAATATCAGTACCCCGCTTTTTGAACGTTTTCTCATCCACTATTTTCCCGCCGCATTTTACCGCCACACGATTGGAAGGGATATTTCCCTTACTGACGTACACGGTAACCTTCTCCGCCCCCTGGCCACGCGCAAATTCGATCATCCCCCGGGCCATTTCCGTGGCATATCCCTGACGCCAGAAATCCCTGTGCACACAGTAGGCGATGTCATACACCTTTTTGTCTTCGCTGGCTATAAAGCTGCATGTTCCCACACGCTGTCCGGAATCTTTCAGCACCGGAATCAGATAGCAGCACTCCTCGTCTTCTCCAAGTTCCTCCAGTGTTTTGATGTATGCGGGGTCAATCTCCTCTTTTGCTTCATCGGCCAGATATTTTCCCATTTCAGGGTCATTCCATATGCTGTAAGCCCAGGATGCATCTTCTTTTGTAAAGCCCCGCAAGATAAGCCTTGATGTTTCTATGGGTTCTATTCTCATTTTCGTTTTCCTTTTTATCGTTTTGGATACAACTTCAGCCTCGTTTTCCGCAATTCCTCCGGTTCAAGCTTGATGGCCTGCCCATTTTCAACCCTTGCTGTCAGATATGCCGTAGCAAAATCAAGGCCATTTTTAAGCGCCAGCAGGCACATCAGCACCGTGCCATGGGTCAGCACCAGAATGTCCTTTCCCGCATCTATCTCATCTCCGGCTTCCTCCATGATCCTGTCAAGAGCTGAAAAGAGCCTTTCCAGCAATTCCTGACAGGACTCGCCCTCCGGAGGCCTGTTATAGCGTTTGTCAGACTCCCACTTTCTGACATCATCATAATACAGGCGTTCTATCTCATCCCAGGTATGGCCCTCAAATACGCCGAAATTCATTTCTTCCAATCCCGGGATTACCTGTACCGGCACATGATATTGGGAGCCCACTGCCTGAGCTGTTTCCAGAGCTCTTTTTTGACGGCTGCTGTAGATGCGGCAGATGTTTCTATGGTCTTTTTCCAGATTCCCGCACAGGAGACGTGCCTGGGCTTTCCCGTTTTCATTAAGAGGGATATCCGTTGTCCCCTGCAGCCTATTCGCGATATTCCAGTCTGTCTCCCCGTGCCTTGCAAATAAAATGCTCATTGCTTCTCCCTCCTATAGTTCCTGATAAATGGCATCTTCTGTCTTGAATAAGGACATTATATCACGGCTGCATGGGGATTTCCAGGCTTATCTTTGCCCCTAGCGAATTCATCTTTTTATCAAAATCCTCATACCCTCTCCTGATATGCTCATAGCCATAAAGGATCGTTTTTCCGTCTGCGGACAGTGCCGCCAATGCCAGGCTGGTGGCCGTCCTGATATCCTCGCCTGTTACGGCTGCGCCCTGGACGCGCTGGGGCCCACAGATATATACATGGTTATATGACCGGAAAATATCGATGCCCATCTTCTTGTATTCGCTTACATATTGAAACCTGTCCACAAATACGGTATCTTTTATCACCGATACCCCTTTGCATAAAACCGCCAGTGCCGACAGCAGAGGCTGTACATCCGACGGCATGCCCGGATACGGCAGCGCATCTGCCTGTATCGGTAAATAGCCTTGGTTAGAGGCGTCTATCTCTATTGATGTGCCGTCCTGCCTTATTTCGATTCCCGTATCTTTTAACAGGGAAATCAATGCGATATTATGCTCCGGGATTATGTTTTTCACTCTCCCCTAAATACAACCTTCCTTTGATGGTAATTTTCCAGAAAACGAAGGGCTCTTTTTTCCACGATATCCTGCCAGTCTGCTTTCGGGATGTCCGTATAACAGGAATGAAGCTTCCTAAGCTCCCTGCCGACTTTCTTTCCCAGTTCATAGTAATTTTTTGAAGTATCTTTCTTTATGATATCCATGATCGGTATCCCGTCAACCCATGATACAATAGAATAAACTATGTCAGCATTTGTACCAAACAGAATGGGTTTGTGAGTATGAATATCCGTATGCATATATCCGGCAAGCTGTTCATACTCTTTTCTTTTTTCTGATGTCTTCGCCTTGTCACTGATCCGCAGCAAAAAGTATTTGCCGTCTTTTCTGAGCTTATATTTTTCGTCCCCGGAACAGCCCTCGGTTATCTTTTCGACTATTTCGTATGATTTCGCTTCCGCAATAGAATGTAAATTTTCCATCTTTCATTATCCCTCTGTTGTCTCGGAGCAATCAGGCAAAACCGTGACGGTGCCCGCATCTCCGTCTACCCGGATACGGTCGCCGGTTTTCAGGTATTCCGTAATATGTTCTATACCCACCACGGCAGGTTTCTTCAATTCCCGGGAGATGATGGCCGTGTGGGACAAAAGGGAACCCTTTTCGGAGACAATGGCCTTTGCCGGCGCAATCAGGAACACCCATCCCGGGTCCGTCATTTTCGTGACCAGGATTTTTCCCTTTGTGTCAAGCAGCGGAGAAGGGGTCTCTATCAACAGCACTTCCCCCTCCGCGATGCCCGGGGAACATGCGGTGCCTCTATAGACGCGCTGCGGCACATTACCAGCACCGCTTTCCGAACCCTGTAATCCAGCCTCCGGAGGATGCCGCCGATTCCGATCATCTGCCGCATAACAATCATCACGACAAATGTCATGACGGATTTTGCAGCAGTTTCGCGGATGCTTATCGATTACTTTTCCGGAAAATACCAGTCTGGAGTAGGCGGGAAGTTCTGCGTAACCGTCATATTCCTTTTTCCGTCCGGCAATGATTCCGGCCAGGTTAAGCACAGCGTCCAACTCCGCCGCCTCGATTTCCTCACAGTAGAGCCAGAAAATATCCGAGGGTTCCACAATCCGCCCCTGCCGATACAGGTTCTGTCCCATCTGTAGCACAAGGGCACGCATCATACCGTAGAGCCGTCCGCGATGAAGGCGGGATTTCTCCCTGTTCCGGATGCCGACAGCGGCTCTCTTCGCATAAAACGCGGACAGGCCGGTGAGCGGAGGCGGAGCGGCTTTTTCTATAGAAGAATGCCCGGCATCTACAGATGCTTCTGAAGTTTCCGCGTCAGTTGCCCCTGAAACTTCACTGTCCGCAAGGAAAAGGCTCTCCGCATACTGCAGAATACAGCGAATCAACAGTACCGGATCCGTGCGGAAGGTTTTACTTTCCAGTTTCAGTTCTTCCACATTCCGGTCGCCAAACTCCCGGACATAAGCCTGCAAAGCCCGGGAAAAGGCATGATTGCTCTGCCCGATATATTGAAAATACGCCTCATTGCTCTGTATTGCCCGCAATTCCGGCAACCTGTTTTCCTCCCCGGCCTGATGAGCCAGTTTCTGCAGCTGTTCGATGGGGCGCATACTTTCCAGTTTCTGAACGCCGGAAATGGCACGGTTCGCAGCCAGTTCATAATCCGGAACATGCCTTGCCTTCAAACGGGATTTCAGAAGCCCTGTAAAAAGAAAGCCGTACATATCGTTGACCAAAGTGATATCCCAGCGCTTCACTGTCATTTCCTTCAGTGTATGGTAGTGTTTCAGCAGAATCCGGTTGTCCTCCGCGTCCGTCTCCAGGGCTTCAAACCGCTGAATGATTTCCTGAAAATACAGATCCAGTTTCTCCATTTCCCTGGGGCAGGTCAGCAAAAAACGGATGAAAGAGTATGCCACCTTCAGCCGGGTTTTTCGGCGGATTCTGCCCTGTTTACCGGAATTTCCGTTAGGATTTCCGGCGGGATTTCCGGCAGAATGTGCCGAAGACACTTTTTTGTCCCTGACACCCATCATTTCCTGCCAGATGGGAATCAGGCGGCTGCTGAAAGGCAGCAGGAGCAGCACATCATACCAGTTGCTGATGCGGTAATATACCCGCCCGTTTGCCATATCCACCATATGCTGCAGATTGCCGTCTATCTGCTCCACGGTTTCAGGCTCCCCTGTCAGGTGGAGCAGCAGGCTTTTAAATACCTGATAGTAAGCATCCCGGATAAAGCTCTGGGTAAGGGGCAGGGTGATGCCGGGATAGCTCTCCACGATGTTGCTGTTGTCCAGGATAATGGCGGGGGCCGTCCTGTCAATGGAGGTAACAGGGCGTGCCTGCAGAAAATATATATGGTGGTTCTGTATGGCAAATTCTATGTCGAAATCCTTGTCAGGTGTCACGTCTGTATTCCTGTCAAAAGACTTATCAGATGCCTTGTCTGTATTCCTACAGAAAGCCTTATCAGATGCCTTGTCTGTATTCCTGCTGAAAGCCTCATCGGATTCCCCCGTCATCCCACAGGCAAGCAGTACCCGGATTTGCTGCGAGGATTGAATCAGCTCTTCTATCTCCCCCTCTGTCAAAAGGGGTGAGTCCCCGGCCTGCTCATAATAACCGTTTTTGTCGGCAAGATTATAATAATAGGTGGTAACATCCGCCCTGTCCTCCACAACCTGGTCTCCTGCTCCCCTTCCGCATACGATAACGGATTCGTTCAGAATCCCCTGGGGGTTGGCGGTGAACAGGACGCCGGAGACGTCCGGCTCCACCATCTCCTGTATGATGACGTGCATTTTCAGAGCGGCAGGAGCAATGCCATGAGCCTGAAAATATGCAGTCTTTTCAGGATGCTTCCCATGGCCAAGGACTTCCCGGATACGCATGCAGACTTCTTCCCGGGGAACCCTCAGAAAGGTCTTAAACTGTCCAGCGAAAGAACATCCGTCAGAATCCTCCAGAGAAGCACAGGAACGGACGGAGAAAGACCTGGTATCCGGAAAATTTGCTCCAAGGTAATCCAGGACTTCCTCCTCACGGAAAGACTGGCCCACACAGAAAAAGGGCGGCACTTGAAAGCCTGCCCTCTGGAGCAGGAAGAGGTTTCCGGCTTTTGAGCCGATATCTGTTGTCATATGGTTCTTCCGGGTGATTATCATATGCGCCTCCGTTATTTTTACTCAAGGCCCAAACATAATTCTTTTATAAAATTTTTTCATAAAGGTGAAACCAGGGAAGCCCATACTCTTCATATCCCAGACTTACGGTTCCTGTCAACTGATATCCGCATCTTTGATAAAGCCGTTCCGCAGGAATATTCCCTTTGACAACATCAAGCCTGATGCTCACACACCCTTCTTTCCGTGCTGTCTGTTCCGCGAATGCCAGCAGCTCTGTTCCCACACCGCACTTGAGAAAATCGGGATGGACAGCGAGCGTATAAATTACATAAATGTGCCTGTAATCATCCTCCGTCAGCCAGCTGCCATTTTGATACCCTTCCTCCGGCTCATGCCTTAAAATAATCGTTCCTGCAGTTTTCCCCTTCACCCGGGCAACATAAAGCGCATCTTCCATTAACGCTTTTTCCGCATCGGAACGAACCGGATAAATATCCTTTTTCCAACCGGAATAATTCTTGTGCTTTTCCAGGTAATCACAGATATCCTCGTATAGCTTTCCGATACAATCAATATCTGTTTTAACAGCCTTTCTGATATGAATGTCCTGTTTCACAGTCGCCTCCTCCCTGCATCTTCAGCCCTCCCTGCACTCCCGATTTACAGGCTTCCGAAAATCAGATAAACTGGTATAGTCAGCAGCATCAGTGATTCCTGGATGTAGGTATACCGTTCCACTTTATCCACAATGGCAAACCGGGCGGGATTTTTCATAAACTGGACAAATTTCACCGTCATCCATGTCACGTCTGTCAGAAGGGCAAGCACAGTCAGTTTATTCAGATTCCACACCAGGAGAAAATTGGTGACGATATCCACCCAGGTGATGAGCAGGATAAATCGCGTGGCCTTTTTGTAACCGAACAGTTTGGAATAGGTGACATATTCCGTCTCATCCTCCGGCGCGCGTATCTTTCTGGAAATTTCCCAGATCAGCGCAGGGAAATACAGCGTCCATGCCGCCAGGAAATTCACCCAGGTAAAAAGGGGCAGATCGTACTTAAGGCAGGTAAATGAGATGATGTAGATATTCATAATCATCTGCACCGGATTGTGGGTGACAAGGGCCAGGGGCAGGCTTTTCTGAATCTTTTTCCTGCTGAAAAACCAGAGGGACATTAGTGTCCCATAAATATAGAGAAACAGGAAGAACCCGAAATTATTCATGAACAGCAGGTTCAGCAGCACGGTAATCGCAATCAGGACAGAGACAAAAACCGCCAGATCCTTTTTGTGTACTCTTCCGGAGGGAAGGGGCCGGTGGGCAAACAGGCGGCAGTCCAGTTCATAGTCCTTAAAATCGTCCGCAATCCGGAGCCACAGAAGGAAGCTGAACACGGTAAAGCCGCCGATCAGTTCCTGCGGGCCCAGTCTGAAATCCCGGATGCCCGCATTTAACAGGATGATAAAATGAATCTCCCCGAAGATGATCAGCCCCAGGGCAAATCTCGGTAGGATCGGGTACATTTCCTTAAAATAAATTGAGAGACGTCTCCACATGGTGCTACCTGTTCCTTTCCGCGATGTCACCGGCCCCTCTTACCGGGGATAATCCCTTTCAACCCTTTTTATGTTACCTGGTTGGCATCCGGAACCCTGCAAGCGCTTTGTTCAGATAATCGTTAAAGGGTTTCATGATGCGGAAAAGCTCTGCCGCCTTCACCACAAACCCTTCTGCATCTGTCAATTCTTCATCTCTCAGCGGATATTCCAGATACCAGCTCTTAAATTTCAGGTATTCCGCCTGGGGATGCTCCTTCTCATATCCCGCAGGAACATTTTTCAGGGCGGTTCCCTGCACGGAAAAGTGTTTTTCAAACTCCGGCTCATGTATGATTTCTTCCCACGCTTCGCCGTTTTGGACAATATAATCCCTTATCATCGTTGTCGCGTCCTTAAACATATCCGCAAACAGGCCGCCGCCTAAAAAGGACTGGCTGCCGGGCTTTATCATAAGATAATACCCCACAGGAACCGGCAGCTTCCCCTCAGCGGCAATATGGGCGCGGAATGCGGGGGTGTACGGCGATTTGTCATGGCTGAAACGAGTATCCCTCACAAGCTTAAAAGTAAGGTCTTTCGGAACATTATGTAAAATACTGCCGTCAAATTTTCCGATTTCCAGAATCAGCCTCTGTAATAATTTTTCAAACTCCGCGTTTGCCTTTTTATAGTCCTCCTTATTTGCATGATACCATTCACGGTTATTATTCGTGCTCAAAGCTGACAGATAGTCGATTATGAACTGTGTATTCACCATTTTTTCTCCTTTGGAACTCAGTTCCCGTTTCCTGTTTTTCTTTTATTTTACTATTATACACAGTCTTTCCGCAAATTACAATATGCTGAGAAGCTGTCCTGCCATCACAGCTCCCATTTATCAGGCGGCCACGCCATACATGGAAAGCAACGTAATAAAGGGTACGGAAAAAGACTGTACAGACTGTCCCAGTCCATGGTATAAAGTTGACTCATAAGAACATTGAGTCAACTTTTGATTCCATGTGTGCTGACGCACACGAAATCATGATATACTATTCGGACAGAAAAAACAACTACACTAAAGAAAGTAAGCCCTTCAGGCCATGGTTATAGCGACATGAAGAAAATCTTAAATCATCAGGTACTCTTTCCGGTGGATGCGGCGCTTGAAAGCGTGATTATGGATGTACTTGACCATGTGACGCCGGAAAACGCCATGGACACTGCCGGAATGATGTGCGGCATAACCGGTGTACCGATCGAAACAAGATGGCATGCCGTAGAAAGCTTCTGCGGAGCCGGAAACCTGCTGTGCGATATTTTTACAGATAAAGAGATATATGCCCGGCTGAAAAAAGTTCTTTTTTCTCGGTATCTCAAGGATGGAAATGATGGAACACACGGCATTGGATGGAAGATATGGGGCGCGCTTGGCGTAGGCCCTGAAACCGGATATAACATCACCGGACAGTCCTCTGCATTGATTTTACAAAAGGAAACACAGGAAACGCTGAAAAGCCTGTTCGCGAAAATATTTGAAAATGACCGCGCCGTATATGCCGAAATTCAGGCCTGTCTTGAACAAACAGGCACCGTTTCCGGATAATTGCAGACGGCAATGGCGGTCATATTTTCACAGGCTCCGGCGCGAAGCTGGGACAGTCGGTTTCTTTCCATGAGACAGGCATTGAGTTCCGCTTAATAATATACAGCATCTGCCACATATCCAATGGAAACACTGCCCTTTACATTCCCCAAATCCCCCTCTGTCGCCCGAAGGAACAGCTGATAGGTTCCGGGCTTTGCCGGGGATTTAAGGGTAATGCTCGCGATGCATTCCAGATTTTCGCCTGTCTGACGCTGATTCTGTACAGCATAATAGACTGTATTCAAAAGCGTATCGCCGGATTCCGCAAAGCCCACCTGCATTCCGTTTCCTGTTTCCGCCGAAACAGCATACCAGATTCTGTCTCCCTCGGACAGGGTGTATTCTCCCAACCAGACTACATCCCCATCCTTTATCGATCCAAAATCGACAGGAATAACCTGCGGATACCAGGTTCTGCCACCCGCATCTTCCTTCCAGTCGTCCGAATTCTCATCGGCCTCTTCCACATCGGCACCGTCTGCATCGTCACCTGTTATATCTTCCTCACCCGCATCGTCTTCAAACAGCCTGGCCGCTTCCGCATCCGTCATATAGGAAACCCCTGAAATCTTATCATCCGCATCGCGGATAATCCTGATATTGACGCATCCTGCCGGGTTCAGATCCAGTGTGTAAAAGGATTTGTCGGCCCGGACATCCAGAAAAATATTGACCAGCTGTCCCTGGTAGTAATAATTTTTTCCGTCCATGATAACGCCTGCCGCCCCGTATTCCGCAATCTGCGCTTCTTCCCACTCTTTTTCCCACTCTTCTTCCAGTTTGTCACATTCTTCATCCCGGTCCAGTTCATGAAACAGGGCAGACTGGTGATGCGCCTCGCCCATGCCCTGTTTGTACATAAGTATACCTTCTTTTCGGGGATAGTCATAGTTACCGGAAGAGAAACTCCCCTGACCGGCATTACCCGGCGGCATGTGATCAGACTGCGAGGAGGATACCTTTTCCGTGTCCGCCGAATCCGGCACACCCGCGGCGGCAACAGGGTATATCCCCAGAAAAGCCGCGCCGAAAACCACCCCCAGTGTCAGCGCGGCGGCAGCCATCCTCACTGTCCTTGACCTTTTCTGATACACCATAATCGCTCCCAGTCTTTCCTTCAATAATTGCTTATTTTCGCTTAAGGTGACGGCTCCGGGCGTTTCCATGTGTTTCCCCACTGCCGCCATGGCGTCAAGCAGGGTTTTCCCATAGTCCCGGGCGCTGCCGTCCCCCGTTTTTGCGAGAACGGCTTCATCGCAGGAAAACTCGCAGGCTTTTGTAATCTCTCTGCTCATAAGATGTACAAGGGGATTGAACCAGTGCAGGCAGACAGTAACCTGTACAAGCCACTTGTAAAACATATCCCGGCGTTTGTAATGGGTCAGTTCATGCAGGACAATATACCGAAAATCCTCTTCACGATATTCCGAAGCCGGCAATACGATACAGGGGCGAAAAAAACCGATCAGCATCGGCGAGGAAATCAGCGGATTGACACCCAATTCCACGGGGCTTTTCACGCCTTCCCCCTCCGCAATAACGGAAAGCCGGTCCAGCATTTCCATATCGGAAACCGGCGTCAATCCGTCTCTGATATATCGTACAAAACTCTGATAGATTGTCACCTTCCGTACCAACAACACCAACGAAACCACCAGCCAGATCAGCCAGATATAACTCGTCAGCAGTTCCCCCGTCTCCCGAAGCGGGTGGACTGCAGTCAGATTTTCTTCCAGGCGATTTGAGCTTTCTCCGTCCCGTACCAGGTCAGCGCCAGGGACAGAAACTGCTTCCGGAACATCCGGCAGAAACTGCTGCCGTGGGAAAGAAGCCTGATTCATCACCCCTTCCAGGGCTTGGCAGGTTACCCCAAGCAGATTCGTTTCCGGCCCGAAAGGAAGCAGCAGCCGCAATATGACAACAAGCCAAATGTAATACTGCCATTGCCGGCTGATTTTATCCTTTAAAAACCGTTTTCCAAAAAGCAGAACCAGGATAAGCAAAGCGCCTGAAAAGGACATGGACAAAAAAATCTTCAAAATTGTGTTCATGATTTCCCGCTCCCTTTCTCCAACAGCATTTTTAATTCATCGTATTCCTCGTCCGTCAGCAAATCGCCCGAAATCAGAGCGGAAACCAGGCCTTTCACACTCCCCTCATAGATTTTATCCAGAAAGTTTTTCGTCTGAGCTGTCTGGTACTCCGTTTCGGAAATGAGCGTTGTATATTCGTTGCGGCGTCCGATTTTTTTCGCGCTCAGAAATCCTTTGTTCATCAGCCGCGACAGAAGTACAATCAGGGTATTCTTCTGACATGGCCTGCCCCTGACTGCCAGTCCGTCCATGATATAAGGAAACAGTGTCACCTCCCGGGGATTTCCCCATACGATTTTCATAATTTCCAGTTCCGCATCGGATAATTGTTGTACCATAGTTTTTTCCTCCTGATTCTTTCGGCGCACGGCGGCACCGCGGGCAGCATCCAATATAAAATGAGCCGGATAAGCGCCCGCCGTCTGCCAGTTGACCATGATACGCAATGTATAACATGGTGTTGTCATTCAAAATATAACATCATGTTATTCTTTTGTCAAGTCAATATTGGTTCTTCCGTGTCACGATTTACCTGAAAGGCAATATCGCTTTATTATGTTCTTTATGCTGTGCCGCTGATAATTTGAGAAACTCGTGATATGAATACCTTCTCTCAAAGAAAGTTCAGGAAGATCACGCGAAAATTTACGTTGATGTAAGTGTTGGTGTCGTGACTGACCGTACTGGCGGGTTTTACTTTCGCCGCCTGTTACTCTCTACAGCTTCGCTCAAGCCAATTCCGCACATATTCGCAATAGTCCTTCTCATCACAGAAGCACAGAAAATGCACATAACACTGTGCCATATAATATTTTACCGCCTCCACGTTACAATCACCGTACTTTTGATACCCTCTTAAGAAACGCTCCAGTTCTTCATCGGTTTTCAGGAACTTTTGGCCGGGACGGAGGAACAATGCCCAGGCAATATCAAAATCCCGGCTGCCGTATCCGGCAAGCTCAAAATCAAGAATTGCACTTATATGATGATCCTTCCACAGTACATTTGCATAATGAAAGTCGCCATAACAGAAGACAGTCTCGTCATACATCGGTTTATGGCCAAAGAAAGACGCCAGAAACGGTAAATTCAGCTTTTCCAATAATTCTTCATTGGGACGATGATAGAACTTCCGGTCAACCTGCGGTTTTGCAGATATCTTAAGCTTATGCAGACGGCCCAGCGCTTCTCCGTATTCTTCCATATAGGAAAGGGAAATCAAGTCTTTGTTATCTCCTGCGATAACAGATAAACGCAATCCCGGCATATCGGCGGTTACTGAGAACAATCCATGTTCATGGTCATAATCAAGCACTTTTGGGAAAACAGGCCCATTGAGCTGACCCAATATATTAACCTCATTGTCAATGGCCGCTCCCTTTTGCCGGGCAACCTTGATATATGCCGTGATCTCTTCATTGTCTGCCAGCCCGCGGACATAAAATACATCATTCCCTGCATGAGGATAACCTAAGACCTCGTTAAGTTGAAAATAGTTATAATGCAAAGAAAAAGGATCGCAGGTTTCTCTCCACCGCTGCGGATGCACTGCATGTAGTGTATTCATCAGTTATCCTCCTACATCACACATTTAGGGAACTCGGGTGAAAAATGTGTCAGGTACCAGTCTCCATTTCCAACACACGATGGAACTGTCTCAAACAGAATTTCAGCCAATCAAAACCCGCTTCCCCTCAAAAGCAAAGCCCAGGTGGCGGATACGTTCCTCCGGAATCCCCCTGGCAGTCAGCTCACTGTCATAATTCTTATCCTGAATCTGTTTTAATGCCTCCTGCACCGTATCCTCCAGGGTATCCTCATCCTCCGGATCATGCACCTTGAACTCCAGCACAAAAGCCGGGTCCTCCTTTTTGCAGGGTTCCAACATTACATCATATCTTCCGAACCCGCTCTCCCGGTTTGAGGTGATACGGTACCTTCCCGCCAGTTCCACCATCAGCCCCAGGACAAAGCCATGGTAAAAACGCTCCGGCTCGATTTCATCGGACGGCCTTTTACCGGTGTCAAAATAGCTGAAAGTCGCCAGAGCAACTTTGTTCATATACCGGTTCATAGCCTTCACATCCCCCAGAAGCAGTGCCTTGATAAAGTCGTTATAAGGCACATCCTCCCCGCTAAACCAGCCCCGGATCATATCCTCGAACATTATCTCCACTTCCCAGTTGGTAAGCTTCAGGCGGTAGACGAATCTCCTCGTCGTACTTGAAAAGCGCCGATCCACTACCCTCAGATACCCGCTGGCCAAAAGCAGACTCCAGACCGCCCCATATTTCCTCTGGAGCTGGTCAAAAATAATCTCCTCATCGATCTCCGTCTCCAGGATGCCGCCCTTCATCAAATCCTCCATAATCGCCTTGGTCCGGGCATTCCCCTGCCGGATCAACAGATTGACCAAGCGGTTGGAGCTGGAATTTGCCCAGTAGGGCTTCAATTCTTTTTCCTCCAGGAAATTGGTGATGGACCAGGGATTGTACACGTCCCGCTGGCTGCCAAAGGTAAAGCCGTCGTACCATTCCTTAACATCCTCTCTGCGATCTGACATCCCCATCTGATCTAATGCCTGAAACACCTCTTCTTCCGTAAAACCAAACTGGGTGCAATACTTCTCGGATGTGGTCGTCACCACAGTAAGATTGTTTAAATCCGAAAAAATGGACTCCCTGCTGACCCGAGTGATGCCCGTCATAATCGCACGCTCCATGCTCGGATTGGTCTTAAATGTAGAATTAAACATCTGCCTGATAAAACCAACCAGTTCCTTCCAGTACCCATATACATAGGCTTCCTGCAACGGCGTGTCATATTCATCCAGGAAAATCAGAACCTTCTGACCATAATAACGGCACATATAATCCGACAGATAGTTCAGGGCGAGCACGGCTACTCCATCTGTCATCTCCGGAGATACCGAGTCAAAGAAATCTTGTTCTCTTTTTCCAATATTCTCCCCATTCCTCAAATATTCATGGGACTCATATAACTTCGCCAGCGCGTACTTAATCGCCTGTTTCGTTTCCTCGAAGGCCTGCCCCTTAATACCCGCAAAGCTTAAGAAAATCACCGGATAGCTTCCCTGAAGCTTCCGATACTTATAATCCCCATCAGGGGATTTATCCTGCCAGATGGACAGCCCCTCAAACAGCTCCCCCCGTCCCTCATATGTCCTGGAAAAAAAGCAGTTCATCATGTCCAGGTTCAGAGTCTTCCCAAAGCGGCGGGGCCGGGTAATCAATGTAACCGCATCCGCATTCTCCCACCATTCCTTTATAAAACCTGTTTTGTCCACAAAGAAACAATCATTTTTCCGTATAAATTCAAAGCTCTGTGCCCCGATAGAAATTGCCCTGCCCATGTCCTGCCTCCTTCCCCCGGAACATCCGCAACCTGTCATACATAACCGCATCGCAAATCTCCATGTACTGTCTGACACAGTATGGCATAATCATTATGAAGTAAGTCTATCTTATTTCTAATTCTGTTATCATTCTATAATACTCAATCCAAATCTTCAAGCGAAAATACCAAATATCTTTTCAGGAGACAGGTAACACAATTCAATATTTCTTCCCATTCAGCTTTTTTGCACCTTCTTTTTCAATGGGTACACAATTCCGAAAAGGGAAAACTTTAGCGGGACCCCGAAACATCCTGCCCGCGTTCCCTCAAAATATGCCACACATCATTACCGCAAAAACCACATTTGCGATAGAGAGCTTCCGGATGATTCGGATTTTTACATTTTCCTGACACCGTAGCAAATCCCGCCGCTTTCCTCATTCTCCACAGTAGTTCTAATACCAGATAACGCCCCAGTCCATGTCTGCGATAATCTTCTGATACCTGTATCCATTCCAGTATACCCTCGCCAATCTCCAGGTCCAGTTCGGCAATACCGGTTGCCGCAATTTTCCCGTTACAATCGTCTCTGACAGCCAACCACAGTTCCGGACTGTACTGTTCCCTGGCCAGGTAACTCTGCAATTCAGACACCGTAATACCAATGTCCTCATAACAACTGTTGATATGCTCCACAAAATCAGGTACAGTGGCTTCATAAAGAGAATAACCTTCCGGCAATGACACAGGTTTTAATTCCATCATACGATGCTGCAATCGAAAATATGGTTCATCAACGTATCGCCTCAGCAACTCTGTATTGAACTCGCTGTCATGTAAAATCCGAATGTTATCCGGTACGGAAATACAGACCGCTTTCCAATATGGGACAGATGCCGCGCGGCATGGATTTTCCAAGTATTGCTTTCTTGCTTCCATGCTTATCATTCCTTTGGCACCTGCCCTATTCTTTCCAACCCGCTTCCGTCAATATTCATTCGATAAAACGGATGGGGTTCGTCTCCGATATACACCTCCGCCACAATCTGCTCGCCTCCAATCTCATAGTTCAGCGCCAGATATGGAATCCCGTTTTCCCTGATCTCCTGCTCATCTTCCGGATAGCGATATTCAAAAACCGTTTCTTTCCCGGTTCCGTCTATGGCTGTCCTGTTCAGCCTGACGCCCACTGTATCCTCTTCCTCCGCAGTCCTTTCCCCGCCATCCTGCCAGGTTTTGTACCTGACATTTTCCACTATTGCAGCAGTGTAATAGATTCTCCCTTTGTAAATCTCCGGGAAGCCGATTGCCCCTTTTTCCCGGGCCGCCACGGTTAACGTCCTGTCCTCAAAGCGGTACATGGCCAGGTAATACTGGCCGCTGTCCCTGTCCGAAAAGGAATACAGGACACAGTCCTCGTCACAATACTCCAGGTATGCCTCATCCGGGCGCGTTACTTTCTCTTCCGAAATTTCCGCTCCTGCCGCGCATGTGACGGATTCCACTTCCCAGTCTGTCACACGTTCCTTGGCAAGCCACCACCGCTTGCCGGCCTGCTCCAGTGTCACCGGCCCGTCCAATGGCAGCTCATATTCCAGGTCATAGGGCGCACTGTCCCAGTCGTCCCCGCTGTCCAGGATTTTCTCCATATCGCTGAATTCAGAGCTTCTCTCTTTTCTGATGCCTGTGCCGTTCATCCAGTCGTTCCTGCCGTAGGATGTGGTATAGCCGCCGTATCCGTAGGTGGTCTCCGATGCCGTAAGCCGCCACACGCCCTCCTGCCAGGTGTATGTATAGTCCTCTGACCATCTCCATGCGCTGCCGCCATATGCATGTGTGGTGAAAGATGTCCCCTTTGCAGTCAGCGGCATATAGGGATCCCCGAAGACGCCGCCCTCCGCTCTCGTCCGTATCAGATTAATATCCTGAAAATCCAGTCTGTACCCTCCTGTCCCCTCACCGGCTGCGGCAAACAAAATCCTCGGTTTCCCCGAATACCAGGCGTCCCCCGCATCCACCAGAGCCGCTTCCAACACGCCTATATAATCTGTCACGCCGTCCTCATTGAAATCCAGTTCCACGCTGTCCATGAGCTCCCATCCCTCCGGCACGAAACCGGCAATCTCCCCGGCAGTCTCTGGAAGCAGCGGAATCTCTCCTGGGGCGGTGTCGTCTTCTGTTCCGCTTCCGGACTCCTCCTGCCCCGGCTTCGCTTCCGTCCCGCCCTGACGCCCCTCTGGAGATGCGGCAGACATTCCTGTTTCTCCTGTGCCGTTCCCGGCACTGCGCCTTCCCGTATCTGTCCTGCCATCCTTTGCTGCATCGCTTTCCGCCGTGCCGCTCCCAGACACGTCATCCTCAGCCATACTCTTTCCTGCTGCGCCTTCCGCCGCTCCGCTCTCAGCGACACCATTCTCGGCCATGCTCATTTCTGCAGCGCCTTCCGCCATGCCGCTCTCAGCTGCACCTGTTTCCGCGATGCCTGATTCCCTGCCTGCCGCAGCAGCGCCGCTTCCCGCACTTTCCATCTCATACACGTCCACGTTCTCAGAATCAGATCCGGAACTCCTTCCGCAGCTTATCAAAGAAGCGGTTCCTATCCCGATTAATATCCACAAAAATATGTTCTTTCCCTTATCCTGCATCCTGTCCTCCTCGTTCTTTGTCTGCGCACATCCGCCGTCTTTTTGATCGGCACGATCTTTTCCCTGAAATTCTTTTTCCATATGACAATATTTCTTGTCGAGTGCCGGAAAATAACCTGTAATCAGGCAACCGGTGCCAGACCGTCAAAATCGTCTCTCTGCATAATGCATGATCAGCAAAGCCCTGAAAGTGATGTCACAGAATCTTCGTGCGGAAGTTATTTCAAATACCATTCTTTTGATGACTTGTAAGATAGTTTTAATGGCTGAATGATTCGTGTGCTTCTTTCGCTCTTGGTGTTTTCATAAACTATCTTTATTTCTTTGCACTGAATTACTGCTGTTTTTAATATTTCAAATTTTGAGTTATCAAAAGCACATTTTCCCCACCGTGAAAAATCTACTTCAAGCCAATTTCTTGTATTTACGTTGAAAAGTGCTGATAGCTTTGCTAGGATTTCTTTTCCGTCAATATAACCTGTAGCCAATATACTTTGTATGGCTGTCAAAACCTCCTGCTTTTCCTTTTCGGATAATATTGCCCTGTCCAGAATAAAGTCCTGCAATAAGTATATCCCGCCATTTCTTCCTGTTTCGGCATAGATTGGAACTTTAGCTTTTCCATGTACTGTGAATAGAGTTACCCATGATTCCATAGCCTGTTATGCACATTTCCATAATGCTTGTCTTTTGGTCTTT
>OFHM01001215.1_pt1 | contig 17570 bp, 22 predicted proteins | sample 1521311 | NCBI WGS metagenome assembly OFHM01 (sample SAMEA3504083, study PRJEB24116) | mouse gut metagenome | biome: mouse gut; feature: mouse-associated habitat; material: faeces | place: Denmark | collected 2011 | reverse complement strand
AAGCTGCCGCCTCTACGGGAGAAGGAAATGAAAATACTGACCAAAGAGGAAATTCGGCGCTTCCTGATCCAGGCCAAGGTGGAGGGAATGTACGAACTGTTTCTCCTGGAACTGACCACGGGGATGCGCCGGGGTGAGCTGCTGGCCCTGCAATGGACCGATCTGGATTTCAAGACAGGCCGGCTCCGTATCAGCAGACAGGTGTATTCGGTCAACGGCAGACTGGAGGTCAATGAACCCAAAACTAAGGCCGCCGTCCGCACCATCATTCTGCCGCCTGCCATGGTGGAACTGCTGGCGGAGTACAAGGCGCAGGTATTCTCAGAGTGGATGTTCCCCTCCCGCATCAAGCCGGAGCAGCCTGTAGACCCAGGCTATGTCCGCAAGCGTCTGCAAGTTATTCTGGAGCGGGCCGGGTGCAAAAGGGTGAGGTTTCATGATCTCCGTCACACCTTCGCTACCATGTCCCTGGAGAACGGTATGGATGTGAAAACCCTGTCCACCATCATCGGGCATGTCTCCTCCGCCACCACGCTGAACATCTACACCCACGTCACCGACGAGATGCAGAGGAATGCGGCCCGGAACATTGACCAGGGCATCGCCGGGGCGGAAGTGAAGGAAGAACCGGAACGTGAGGAATCCGCCCCGCCTGTGACCTTCACACCTTATCAGCCTGCCCACCGCAGACCGGGGACAGGGTGCATCAGCCAGATCAACGACCACCTGTTTGAGGGCCGCTACTCACCCAAGTGGATTGACGGCAAAAAACACGCCCGCAATATCTATGCCCACACCCGCGAGGAGTGCGAGGAAAAATTAGCGGCACTGATTGTCCAGATGAAGCGGGAACTGGCGGAGCTGAAAGCGGCCCAGGCGGCGGGGACGACCTCCAGACATTGAGCCGCCATATCCAAAGATAGGCCAGCGAACCGAAAACGATTCGTTGGCCTTTTATGAAAGAAACTTATGCAGACAATTCCAACAGGGCACAGATAGATTTTGATTTTGCCATCATAATTTTATTTTCCTATTTTCTCTTCTGAAATTATAGTGTATACTAAGAGACAGAAGGGGGGTGCTGGTATGCCTCAAAGCTTAACGGATATACAGATGGTGCTTGCGCCTGTTTTTGCCGCTTATGGCATCTCACGCGCTGTCCTGTTCGGTTCTATAGCCAAAGGAACTGCCACGGAGAAGAGCGACCTGGACATATTGGTGGACAGCAAATTACAGGGGCTGAAGTTTGTGGGCTTTATGGAGGCCGTCCGTCAAGCGGTGGGAATGCCTGTGGACATTTTTGATGTGCGGCATATTGAGAAGGACTCAAAAATCGACCGTGAGATTTGTTCTACTGGGGTAACAATTTATGAGAAATGAAGTCATCCTCCAAAAGCTGTATAGTTATTCCGAAAAGCTGATGAACTATTGCCAGGGCTATACCTATGAGAGCTTTTCTGAGGATACAAAGCTGGTGGAGGCCTGTGTTTTTAATCTCAGTCAGATGGGAGAATTGTGCCGAATTGTGGATGCTGCTTTTGCAGAGGGTCATCCTGAAATACCCTGGCGTGAAATGAACGGCCTTCGAAATCGCATAGTCCACGATTATGAAGGAGTGAACCTTCGACTTGTATGGGAGATTATCAGTGGAGATATTCCAGATCTGAGGAACATCTTGAAGGAATTGCTGTAAGATGTGAAAGCAATTTACCAGACCGCATATCTCATTTTTTGACTGGAGGAATGAGACCTTGCAAGAACAGCGATTTACAAAACGGGATTGGGCCCTTTTCCGCAGTAAAATTGGCAGCTGGCAGGAAGCCTACATGGGCAGGCTATGCGATGAATACATAGAACTGCTGAGCGGCGATGGTGATCCGTCAGAAAAATTCTGGAAGCTGGATAAGCGGATAAGAAGTGACAAAAGAAATCCAGGCGTCCGGATAGAGATGAACCGAACAAACTTTATCTGCAACATCATTACGCTTATCAACAATGATGTAATCAGCATAGAAGATTTGGAAGATTTCAGTGATGAACTGAAGGAAACTGTAAACGCCTTTCTTGAGCGGCAAACCTGGGACTATTCAGATGAAGCGTAACTTCAGGCCGCTGAGTGCGAGTTGGATCGCTCCTATTGGAACAAAAAATTAAAAGGGAGTTTTATTGGACACCTCCTGTTGTAAGCTGGAAACACAATACAAGACACCATGCCAAAAGGAGGATTCTGTATGAAGCGGAAAATTGGTTTTTGGAATGAGATTCAAGGAGATGCCGACAATATCACTTGCCCTAAGGATGAGGCTCCAGTCTCCTCACCGAAAAAATCTCTGGTTCAGGTCTATTTCCCCAAGCGAGGAATGAACCTGTCCTACTACAACGACCGGTTCGACCTCCAGGTGGGAGATACCGTCTATGTGGACGGCAAGCTGGAGGGCCTGCGGGGGCGTGTGACCGCTGTAAACTACAGCTTTAAGATCAAGCTCTCCGATTACAAGCGGGTGATCGCTGTGGCGGATACCCACATCTCTGGAGAACTCCGCATGGCCGGCTCCCACCTGGTATCCTTTGACCCCCAGACGATTCCCTATGAGAAAATTATCACCTGGTTCAAGGCCCCGGACAAAGAGGATGACGTCTATGTGTCCGGCAGTGATGACCACAGCTTTCGGCTGGACGACCTCAGCGGAATGAAGGTCACCAGCGCCATTGCGGAGCGTGGGCACGACTACTATACAGAGAACCGGGTGGTCTACCTCTGCATTGACCGTGGCCATGGACGGGGGATCGTGGAAGGAACTTCCCCTTATGAGATCGAGTTTGATTATGGCGGCGGCGAGATCAAAAATCTCACCTGCAGCTGTTATTGCGGCTATCCCTGCAAGCACACCTTTGCCGCCATGCTCCAGCTGCGGGAGACGCTGAAGCTATTGGAAGAGAAGGACGGTTTCGATTGGAATGAGGGCGGTTACGCTGCGGCGATCAGTCAAGGTGCCTTTTTCTCTTTTGCCGTGGATGGAAAAACGACCGGCAGCTTCGTGTTTCGATAGTCTCACACACAGCAAAGGTTGAGGCGCTATATCCAAAGAATAGGACGGCGGGCCAAAGTAACAGCTCGCCGCCCAAAAGTTTTCTGAAACCCGTCTGTGGTATTTCTGTGGTCAAAAGAAAAATCACCCCAGTTTTCACTGAGGTGATTTCTTATTTGGTGGAGTTAAACACTCAATATCCGAACTCTTGATAGTGATGGTATTGTTCCCGGAAATATTGAAGGTCAGCACGATTTTACGACCTTTGTCTCCATCGTCATAGACGAAAACGGAGTTTACTAAAGTGTCGATTACTCGCCGCTGATACTCGATGTCGTGAATATCGCCGCTCTTGAACGATGTGAGCCAGTACACAATACGCTCCTTCGTCAAGAGCGGCTTTTTCATTTCTTCCCGGGCTATTTGCCCTTCGATGTCTCTCCGCTCCTGTTCCAGCTCCTCAAGTCTGTCTTTGGTTGCCGGAGTGACAAGCCCTTGTTCTACCGCAGACAGAAGGTTTTTGATTCGCTTGTTGCACTCTTTCAACATCTTTTGCAGACCTACGAGGACAGAGGTATCTTGGAGGTCTTTTTCTACAATCTCCATCGCTTTGGTTGCGATACGGTCTATGGATTCATCGGTGAGTACCTTCTCAACGGTGAATCTTACAACGATTTCTTCTATCCAATCTTTCTTTTCAACAGCTTTGGGGCATTTGCCGCCCCTTTTTCGTCCAGTGCATTTGTAGTAGTAATACATTCGCCCTGTGTGAGAAGTGCCGCTTTCTCCGACCATCGGCTTACCACAGTGACCGCAAAATAGCTTTGTGGTGAGAAGGTAGTCCTCTTTTGACTTCGTTCTCGCCCGGACAGAGTAATTGTGCTGTAACATCGCTTGCACCTTCTCAAAGAGCTTTCGGTCGATGATAGGCGGCACAGCGTCTTCCAGTATAACATCGTCAAAACGATAGACACCGATGTACTTGTCATTTCGTAGAATGGTCTTCAAACTGTTCTTGTTAAAAGCATTTCCCCGAGAGGTTTTGCACCCTTGCTCGTTGAGCCAGTTGACAATCTGTGTGGCAGATTTTCCTTCGGAGTACATCGTGAATATGGTTTGTACAGTCTTTGCTCCTACTGGCTCTATCTCATACTGCCTGTCTGCTCCAATCTTATACCCAAGACAAGGGCTACCCATAGCGATTCCATGCAGAGCGTTTTCTTTGAGACCTCGCTTGATACTTCGAGCAAGGTTTTCAGAGTAGTATTCAGCGTACCCTTCGAGAACAGATTCCAGAATGATACCCTCGGGAGTGTCCGGCATGGGCTGTTTCGCATAGTAGACCTTGACCCCGTTCTTTTTGAGCTTGGCCTTGTAGATGGCTGAATCATACCTGTTTCGAGCGAAACGGTCAAGGGTGTACATTATCACAGCGTCAAAATGACCCTTCTCGCTGTCTTTTATGAGCTGTTGGAAGCTGGGACGGTTGTCGGTCTTGCCCGATATTGCCCGGTCGATGTATTCGTCTACGACAATGAATCCATTTTTCAAGGCAAACTCTTGGCACTCTCGGAGCTGACCCTCTATGGATTCTTCTCTTTGGTTATGGCTCGAATATCGAGCATAGATTACCGCTTTGATAGTCTCACCTCCAATACTTTTTTTCTATGTAGTAATTCAAACGGCACTATCTTTCCGCAGTTCCGTAGTTTCTCCACTATCCCCCTTTAGTTCTTCCCGGTTCTCGAACTCATAGGCCATAGACATGAACTCATGCTTTGCTCTCCGAGACAACCCCCGGTAAATTCGTAAAATATCTTCTTCGTCTTCGTCTCTCGGTTTGACCGGGGGAATGTCCTCCTCGTCAGCGAAAAAGTCCATAACCGAACAATCAAGCTCTCTGGCAAGGGCTATAAGGTCTGTCTCTTTGGGGATAGACCCTTTTTTATTGATGGCTGTTGTCATAGATGAAGACCCTTTGACTTTGGTTATAACGGCGGTGAGGTTTGTTCCACGCTCGGCGCAGATACGGTTGATGTTCTCCTTGAAAGTCATGGGGAAATCCCTCCTCAAAATTCAATTCGTATTTTTTGAATTTTCCTCTTGACAATTCTCATAAGACGAATTATAATAAGAACAAGAAATTCGGGATATGCGAATTGGCAATAAGAAACCGACCCCCTCGAAATTGGCGTTTCGGGGAAGTTTGGTGGCGAGCTACTTCTAATAAGAATAATAACAATAATTCGCCTATTTGTCAAGAGTAATTCTGGTTTCAAGAATCAAGAGAGGAGGAAAATATCGTGAATGTCAAGTCGAGAATGGCTGAAATGGGAATTACGCAGGTGGATATGATTCTGGAACTGCAAAAGCGAGGTATCGCAGTCCAGCCCCCCATGCTGTCTTCCATTCTCCGGGGTGTGTACACCTACCCGAAAGCGAAGCTGGTTCTCGCAGAGTGCGAGAAGATTCTCACCGAAAAAGCGCATGAATCTGTCTGACGCACAGGTGAGCGACCTCGCAAGCTCGCTTGTCGGTATCGTAGAGAAGTTCTACGAAGACCCCCAACATGAGGAGGATTTTCAGAAATGGTTAAAGGAAAGAGAATCAACAGGCATAAGCTCGCCGTAGCACAAGCGTACTGCATTATCGGCTTGTTTGTTCTGTTCGGTGCTGTCGTAGGGTTCGTCACTGGTAGAGCGTCAGCACCAGCAAAGGTCGAAACTATTACCGTTACTGAAACGGTGGAAGTTCCGGCTTATGAGCAGGACAAGCTACCAGTGACAGAGGAAGTTGCCTACTTCGATGTGCCGCTCTCTCACAGCTTGCAGAGGTACATATACGAGGTTTGCGCCGATGAAGGTGTCCCGGTTTCACTGATTATTGCCATGATAGACCACGAGAGCCGATTCAGTCCCGAAGCGGTCAGCGCAACAAACGATTACGGTCTCATGCAGATTAACGCAATCAATCACGAATGGCTTGAGGAGCAATACCGCACAGCAGATATGCTCGACCCCTACCAGAATGTCTTTTGCGGAGTGAAGTTGATTGGTCGGTATATTGCCAAGTATGAAGACTACGGCAAGGCTCTGATGGCTTACAACATGGGCGATTATGGGGCAAGAAAAGCATGGGACAGCGGTGTGACCTCTACTTCGTACAGCACAGCGATTCTTGAGCTTATGTCCAAGTACGAACAGGAGGTGAAGGAAAATGCCGACAGTGTTGGCACTCAAGCCGGATAACAGGCCGGAGAACATCTTCTCTCCCCGGGATTTTGAGGAACTGGTAGACAAGCACATGGGCATGGATTCCGCAAAGTATTACCGCAGTCAGATTGAACAGCTCTCGGAGTGTATTCGAGACCTGTCCAACTACATTGACGATAAGGACATTTCCGAGGAGATAGAGGAGGTGTTGAAAGTCAATGGCTACTAATAAAAAGCTGGGAAACACCTTTGAAGCTGAATTGTGCGAGATACTGTTCGAGGAGGGCTTTTGGGCGCATAACCTCGCACAAAATCAAGCAGGACAACCCGCCGATGTTTTGGCGGCTCGCAACGGCAGGACATATCTCATTGACTGCAAGGTGTGTTCTGACAATAGATTTCCTCTTTCCCGCATGGAGGAAAACCAAGACACCTCTATGACGCTGTGGAAACAGTGTGGAAACGGTGAAGGGTGGTTTGCCCTAAAGGTGAGTTCCGGGGTGTACATGATACCTCACCGAAATTTGAAAGCTCTGCTGGCGAAACAATCCTCGTTGAATCTCAAAGAGATTGTGGAAAACGGCGTGGAGCTGGAAGGGTGGATAAATCAATGCGAGTGACGGTCTCAAATGTGCTGACTGTCACAGACCCTACCCCGGAGCTAATGATGTGGGCAAAACGAACCCTCACTCTATCGAACCCCGATTATGCCAAGAAAGCTCGTATGCACTTGTGGCTGGGGAACACTCCGAAAACACTCTCGCTGTATGAGACCAGAGGAAATGAGCTGGTGCTTCCGTTCGGAATACTTCGCTCAATCCCGAAAGAGATAACCGACATCGCAACATTCGAGAGCGGTTTTGTTTCCCCAGCAGAGGTCGATTTCAACGCCGATGTTCCTCTCTATGATTACCAAGAAACAGCGGTGCAAGCGATGATAGCCGCCAAGTACGGTATCTTGCAGAGTGCCGCAGGGAGCGGGAAAACGCAGATGGGTATAGCTCTTGCCGCAAGGCTGGGGCGGCGCACTCTCTGGTTGTGCCACACGCTTGACCTTATCCGGCAAAGCAAGGAGAGAGCCGAGCGATACATGAGCAAATCTCTCATGGGTACTATCACAGAGGGTAAAGTCAATCTCGGCAAGGGAATAACCTTTGCTACGATTCAGACCATGTGCAAGCTCGATTTGGCACAGTACCGGGATTACTGGGATTGCATTATTACTGACGAGGTTCATCGTGTCAGCGGCAGTCCTACCGCAGTCACACAATATCAAAAAGTGTTGAACAGTCTGTCCGCAAGGCATAAATACGGACTGTCAGCAACCGTTCATAGGTCGGACGGTATGATTCAAGCGACCTACGCTCTGGTCGGTGAGGTGGTCTACGAGGTTCCCAAAGAAGCCATAGCCGACAAGATTATGCAAGTCGGTATCTACCCAATCGGAACGGGGGTGCAAATCGGTAGAGAAGCACTCAATACCGATGGCACACTCAATTATACCAAGCTGATTACCTATCTGGTAGAGAACGACAGCCGCAGTCTTGATATTGCCAACACCATCGTAGCCAATAAAGACCGAAGCGGATTGATTTTGTCCGACAGGCTCGACCACCTCGATTACATTATGAGGTTGTTGCCCCGGGAAATGCGGCTGGACGCTGTGATGATAAGCGGCAAAATGACAACGAAGAAGGGTAAGGCCGAACGAGAGAAAGCCCTTGAGGACATGAGGAGCGGCAAGAAAAAATACCTCTTTGCCACCTACTCTCTCGCCAAAGAAGGGCTGGACATTCCCTGTTTGGAGCGTCTGTACCTTGCGACACCGCAGAAGGACTACGCTGTGGTGACGCAGAGTATCGGCAGAATCGCTCGGACATTCCCGGGGAAGGAAGACCCGATAGCCTACGATTTCGTGGACGATATAGGGTATCTCGTGAAGTCATACAAAAAGCGATGTGCAATCTATCGAAAGAACGGTTGCTACTTTGTGGAGGGAGGTTGACACCATGCAGTATGTTCTTTCTCTCTCCTACGGTAAAGATTCGCTGGCGTGTCTCGAAGCAATCAAGCTCTTGGATTTGCCGTTAGACCGTATCATTCATGCCGAAGTATGGGCTACCGACACAATCCCGGCAGACCTCCCGCCTATGGTGGAGTTCAAGGCAAAAGCTGACGCTATCATCAAAGAGCGATACGGAATCACCGTTGAACATATTTCGGCAGTCGAGAGAGAGAGACGGTTATCCTACGAGCGACAGTTCTACAAAGAGCGATTTAACAAAAAGCTCAACGGAAGATGTATTTACGGATTCCCTATGGTGCGAGGAGCATGGTGTAATTCAAGGCTCAAGGTTGATGTCCTCAACTCCTTCGCAAAGGGCAACATACGAGAGACTGTTTTACAGGAAAATGGTACGCTCGAAAACAGGTCAGAACAAGATATACGGCTTTCCGCACACACTCAACGGCGGCTGGTGTCACCAACTGAAAGACAGGTGTTTTCCAAAAGCTCCCTTGCACAAGGAGCTGATACAAATATTGTGCAGTACCTCGGGATTGCCGCTGACGAGCCGGAAAGAATCAAACGACATACTCGTCCCGGCGTAGTTCTTCCGTTGGTGGAAATTGGGTGGGACGAAGCCTATTGCCGGAAATGGTGTGAAGAAAACGACCTATTGTCTCCCATCTATACCAATGCGGCGAGGGGCGGGTGCTGGTTTTGCCACAACCAAGGGGTTGAACAGCTCCGGCTATTGCGGCGAGACTACCCGGACTTATGGAAAATCCTATTGAAATGGGATTCCGACAGTCCTGTCACATTCAAACCGGACGGTCATACAGTCCATGACTATGACCTACGGTATGCGATGGAAGACCGAGGGCTAATACCGACAGACAGGAAATTTCGCTGGGCGATGTTGGAGGACAAAGCTCTCCTGTCTGCTCTGAAAGGAAGTGATGAAATGCGATTGATAAGCTATGACTGCGAAGTGTTCGCCTACGATTGGTTGGTGGTCTTCAAGGACAAGGAAACTGGACAGCGTACCCGGATTTGGAACGACAATGAAGCTCTCACAATGGCTCTCTCCGAAGACGGTATCTATGTCGGGTTTAACTCCAAGCATTACGACCAGTTCATCATCAAGGCGATTGCCGCCGGGTTCACTCCGCAGGAAATCAAACAGGTCAATGACTACATCATCGGCGGCGGTCAAGGCTGGGATTGCCCTCTGCTCAAGGACTTCTACTTCACTTTCAACAATGTGGATATTAAGGACGATATGCAGATGGGCTTGTCACTGAAAGCCATTGAGGGACACCTCGGGCTGTCAGTGCAGGAAAGCACAGTCCCCTTCGACATTGACCGCCCTCTCACCGAGGAGGAACGCCGGGAGACCGAGTTCTACTGCGACCACGATGTTGACACCGCCGAGCGGCTTATCGACATTCGCAAGGACTATCTCAAGAACAAGGTGCAAATCGGTCGACTGGCTGGCCTGTCTGATGTAAAAGCGATGGGTATGACAAACGCCAAGCTGACGGCGGCTATGCTGAAAGCGTCCAAGAAGCCACATGACGATGAACGCCAGTATGTGTACCCGGAAAATCTGAAAAAGGAGTACATACCCCCGGAGGTCTTTGCTTTCTTCGATAAGATGTATGACCTCACAATCTCCGACAAAGACCTGTTCAGTGGCAAGCTGGATTTTCAAATCGGGGACTGCCCGGGAGTGATTGGCTACGGTGGTATTCATGCCGCTATCCCCAACTACTTCTTCGATGAAGTCGAGAGTGGAAACCGGGTTATCCGCAACAAAGATGTGGCGAGCTACTACCCCCACCTTATGACCCTCTGCGGGTACACCTCCCGCAACATTCCGTCAGCGGAAGTCTTCGAGAATGTTCTTGAGACCCGCATGAAAGCAAAAGCCAGCGGCGATAAGGCTACGGCAAACGCTCTCAAGCTGGTTGTGAACACGACCTATGGTGCGTTGCTCAACAAGTACAACGACCTGTTTGACCCTCTTATGGGACGCTCGGTGTGTATCACAGGACAGCTTTTCTTGTTGGAGCTGGCACAGCACCTATACAAAGACATTCCGGGGCTGAAAATTGTACAGCTCAATACGGACGGTATCATGGTTGAGTGTGACCGAGCAGATACCGAGAAATTGGACGAGATTTGCGATGAATGGCAAGCCCGGACAGGCTTTGAGCTTGAGGAGGATTCGGTCGTAAAGATTGCACAGAAAGATGTAAACAACTATGTCGAAGTGCAACCCGGCGGCGGTGTCAAATTGAAGGGTGGTTATCTGACAAAAGGCATTATCACAGACCATTCCGACCCTCTGTCTGGTAAATCTGGTGGGGCATGGAATATCAATAATTCCATTCGTATTGTCGCACTTGCACTAAAAGAATACTTCGTCAATGGTACGCCTGTCGAGGAAACCATTACGAATTGCGATGATATTTTCCAGTTCCAGATTATAGCCAAGGCAGGAGCGAAGTACCGAGAAGCCTATCACCTTGTCGATGGGGTGAAAGAGCCTGTGCAGAAAGTGAACCGGGTGTACGCCACCGCTGATGAACGCTACGGAAAGCTGTTCAAAGTGAAAGCAGAGGACGATTCCACAGCGAAAATCGAAAGTCTCCCGGAACACTGTATCATCGACAACGACAACCGCTTGACGATTGCCGATGTGGACAAGACCTTTTACATCGAAATGGCGTTGAAGCGAGTAAACGATTTCAAGGGCATAAAGCCCGAGAGAAAAAAATCAACAAGGAGGACTAAATCAATGGCAACAGCAACCAAGACGGAGAATGTGTACCAGAAGCTCATTAAGGCGAGGGCGCAGTTTCTCAATTCCGATGTGCAGAAGACAGGAAAGAATATGCACCTGTCCTTCAAATACTTCGAGCTTGAGGACATTGTGCCTACGACAACAAGGATTTTCGCCGAACAGGGGCTTATTGGCGTGGTGAACTTCACCGCAGACACCGCCACCATGAACATCGTCAACACCGACAACCCGGAGGAGGTTATCACTTTCGTTGCGCCCTTCAACCAGATTGCTCCCATTATGAGCAACGCCGGGAAACAGGCCACCAACGAAATGCAAGCTCTCGGCTCGTCCATCACCTATATGCGCCGCTACCTCTACATGATTGCGCTGGACATTTGTGAAAGCGATTCCATTGACGCAAACATCGGGAAGGGTGAAGCTCCCGCTCCGGCGGCAGAGACCCCGAAAGCTCCCCCGGCTACTCCCGAACAGCGACAGGCGGCGGCACAGAGCTTGACGAACAAGGACGGCAACGCTTCTGCTTTGCAGATTAAGGGGCTGAAAGCGGTTCTCAAGAAGCTCAAGGAAACCGACCCGAGCAAGGAGGAAATGATTGCGAAAATCGCAGTCCAGACCGAGGGCTTTACGGTCATTACGAAGTCTGACTGTGAGACGCTGATTCAGCGGATTACCGCCATGTTGGAAGGAGGACAGGACAATGGCTGACATTAAATGGCTTGAGGGCAATCGGATTCAGATTGCTCCTCCCAAAAAGACCAAGAAAATCACTGGCACTCGCTTTGCCACTATCCTTGGTTTGAACCCTTGGTCTACCGCATTTGAAATGTGGTGCGCTATCACCAAGACCTACGAAAAGCCCTTCGAGGACACCATCTACACCATCGCTGGTAAGACAATCGAGCCGAAACAGGCCGATTACATGAGGAAGTCTTACGGCATGGAAATTACCGCTCCCGCCGATGTGTGGGGCGAGGATTACTTCAACAAGACTTGGGGTGATTTCTTCCCCGACAACAAGCACCTCGGCGGTATGTGGGACTATCTGTCGAAGGACGAGAACGGTAAGACCGAAGCTGTCCTCGAAATGAAGACCACCAAGCGAGCCGAAGACTGGCAGAACGACATTCCCGAGTATTACGCTCTGCAAGCCGCTCTGTACGCCTATCTGCTGGGTGTAGACGATGTTATCATGGTCGCTTCCTTCCTTGAGGAGAAGGACTACAAAGACCCCAGCACTTACAAGCCGAGTGCGGCGAACACGATTACGGTTGAGTTCAAGGTCTCCGAGCGTTACCCGGACTTTGCCGACAAAGTGACACAGGTCGAGAACTGGTGGAACGAGTATGTCGCTACTGGTATCTCCCCGGTCTATGACGAGAAGAAGGACGCTGAAATCCTCGCCGCCCTTCGCACCAACACCCTCTCCCCGGAAACCGATATTGAAGCTCTGGTTGCCGAAGCCGAAGGTCTCAAGGGCGAGTTGGACGAGGTAGCCGCCAGTGTTGCCGAGAAGGAAAAGCGGCTCAAAACCATCAACGACATTATCAAGGAACACGCCATGAAACAGTTCCGGGAGGGAGATAAAAAGGTCGAGGTCAAGGGTTCTACCTTCACTTGGACAGTCTCTCGCTCCGAAACCACAGCCATTGACAAGGACGCTCTGAAAGCCGATGGCCTGTTGGATAAGTACAGCAAGAAGACCGAAACCTACCGCATGACGGTCAAATAAGGAGGAAAAAGCGATGAAATTTCAGAAATTTGTAAAGTCCCTCGGCTCGGAGGGTATCATCTATGTTCGCAAGAACGAGGAGCGGTGGCTCGCTTCCGGGAGTGTCTTTATGAAGATTCCCGAGAATATCCGCAGTATCACAGCCAGTGACATTCTCCCCATGCCGGAAGCGGTCGAGAAGATTCTCAACTACGAGAGCTTCACCGACCCTTGTGAATTGCACAGGGCGGTCATGCCGGACGCTGACGGTGCTATCAAAGACTGTATCAGAATCTACGCCACCGAGAACGCTTTGAATACGGTGGCAATCTCCAACCCCGACTACACGCTGATTGAGAAGAAAGACTGCGTGGAAATGTATGTCAAGGTCAACGGCGAGGAGGAGACCACCGAAGGGCTGGCTCTCGTTGTCAAGGAGTTCGAGAATCCGATGGAAGACCCGGTGACAATCGGCGTTATCTTCCCCACAGAATACGAAGGTTAAGGAGGACAAAAACAATGGCAAGAATCCCCATGACGAGCGGTTTCACTCTGATTCCCGAAGGGACTTATGTGTTCCGCATTTATGACGCAAAGTATGACGAGGAGTTCGGCAAAATCGAAGTCAAGCTCGTCAACGCACAGGGCATGACCCACACCGAGCGTTTCTCCATCAAGGACAAGAACGATGAATACAACGAAAAGGCTCTGAACGCTTTTTCCTACTTCGCCAAGACTGCGATGGGTGACTATGCTCTGGAAGATGTTGACCCGGAGGAGCTTATCGACCATTACATTGAAGCTGAGGTCGTTCATACCAAGCTCCCTTCCACCAAAGACCCGAGCAAGACCGTTACCTTTGCCAATCTCGGTGACAAAGCTCCGGCTGACGGTTTCGATACCGAGCCTGTGGCTCGTGCGCTGACAATCGGGCGTGGTGACAGCGAAAACAAATCTGCTCCCGCCGCCCCGAAGCAGAACACCGCCGCTCCCGCCGCTTCTACGGCAAAGGGGTTAGACCTCGACAGTCTGTTGGGATAAGGAATAGCCGGGAGGGGTAGACGGATTCCCTCTCCTCTCCCGGTTCATTCAGAAGGAGGACGCATGAACAAACTGGAAATTCATGCTGGTATCTGTGACGGCATTAAAGACCTTTACCAGCGCAAAAACGCAGATTACGGCGATAGCTTCGCCAAGGCGAGAAAAGCTGTGCCAAACTACACGCTGGGCAAACTCTATGACAAGTTCAGTCGCTACATGAATCTCACCATCAAAGGTGAGACGAGCGCACAGGTCGATGAATCCCTTGACGATACACTCATGGATTTGGCGAACTACGCCATCATGGAGCTAACCGAACGCAGACTTGAAAAGGAGGGCAACCAATGAGCATGAACATCGGCTCGACACCCGAGGAGCAAAAAAGAATCGACATTCTGATTGACTTCATGGGTGGCTACATCAACAGCGAGATTGTCTGGCGGCTGAAACAGATGGGTTTCTTCATCGTGCCAGCTTCCATTCACCATCATGGGAAGTACGAAGGTGCGCTGTTCGACCACTCCTACGAAGTGGCGAAAGCTCTCGTGAATTTCACCGAGAAACTGGGACTGGAATGGCAGTCCGAGAGAAGCCCCTACATTGTCGGTATGTTCCACGACCTGTGTAAGACCGACAACTACATCAAGACCTGTGATGAAGCGTGGGAATACAACAATGCCACCCTTCTCCCCGGGCATGGTGAGAAGTCCGTTATCATGGCGATGGCTCTCCTCGGAGGGCTGACAGACGAGGAGGTCTGCTGTATTCGCTGGCACATGGGAGCGTTTGACAGCAAAGAGAACTGGAACAGCTACGGTAGGGCTTGCACCGAGTACCCGACCGTCCTGTACACGCACACCGCCGATATGGTGGCGGCGAGAATCAAGGGGGTGTGAGCATGATTAAGTTTGAACACCCCGAAGTATGGGGCTGGGAACACGCTATCCGGGGTATGCGTAACCCGATGAACAGTTGGGAACGCTCGGACACGACCTATGGGCTGGGTGAGGATTATCTCGCTGATATGAAGCTCGGGCAAAACGATGTTGACCTCATGCTCCGGCTGATTGGCGGCGGCAGTCCCCATCGTAAGTTTCTCCGGCAGATTTTCGTGTCGGTAGACATTACCGCCCCGCTCTACTGGTGGAAGGAGTTTGATACATACAAGGTCGGCACGACTGCGAACTCTTGCTCCACCATGCACAAAATCCACGCCAAGCCCTTTGAGCTGGACGATTTCTCCCATGAGCATTTGTTCGACTGGACAGAGGAAACCTCGGACAGCTCCCACAGCTATAACGCTGTGAAGTGGCTTGAGACCACTATCGAACAGCTCAACCACGCAAGACACCTGTTCTTGAACACCAAGAATAAGGACTACTGGTGGCTGATGATTCAGCTTCTCCCCAGCTCCTACAATCAGAAGCGTACAATCACCATGACCTACGAAAACCTTCTGAATATGTTGGAATACCGCAGAGGTCATAAGCTGGACGAGTGGCGGCAGTTCTGCGATTGGATTAACACCCTTCCGAACTCTTGGCTCTTGCAAGAGGGGTTGGGTAAATGAACCGGGCAGAACGGCGCAGACAGCAAAAAGCCGGAATCAAGGTAAAGAAAGAACCCACCCTCAATTTGAAGGTCAGCGATTTCGACAACATGGTTTCCAATGCTCGCCAACAGGCGAAAGACCGGGCAACTGCGGCGGCGATACACGAAATCGACCAGCAAATCCTTGAGCGTGACAAAGCCTTTTCCCTCGATATTGATTCGATGGTGCTGTGGGCGTTGCACATTCACTGTGGCTGGGGTAAGAAACGCCTTGAGGATTTCTACCGGGTGATGGTATCGGAACATCTTCGTATGCGTGAGTATTACGAGATAGATGATACCTTCCCGGAGCGTTACAAACTGAAAGAGCGGTGCGGGGTCGATGTGGAAGCCCTCAATGTCGAATTTCTCAAATCATGTGAAGAACAAGGAGGTACGGAATGTACAAGCTGAAAAGCGTCAACGGCAGAGTGAACACTCTGCTCCGCACCGGGAAGGATTTTGTGAGGAACAACCTCTCGACCTCTGCGGCACAGCATATCATCAACTGCGGCGAGCTGGTGGAATCCGACAAGCCCGAGTACCCCATCTGTGTGGATAACAAGTGGTACTTTGAGGGCGTAGAAATACCGGAAAATCCCCCGGAAGCTCCGAAGCCCGGGCACAAAGGAGGGCGAAAGACATGAGCCGAGCGTTTTACTCCGAGTATGTGAATCACTGTCTGCGGTTCTATGCGAGACACCCGAACCCGAAGTTCAAGTCCGATGTGGACAAACACAACTGGGTTGCCTGTGACAACGCTCTCAAAGGGTTTTCTGACAGTGACCGGGAACTGCTGATGGAGGTCTACCGGGAGGGCGATACCATTCCCGATAATGTGTACCATACGGCGAAAGCCCGGGGTATCAAACAGGAGACCATTTGGAAGCTCGTGGGCGAGCTGGAAAGAAAGGTGGCAAAGCGGCGTGGTTTGTTATGACAATATTCCCGAGGAATTACGGAAGCTGAACCAGTGGGTATGTGCGATGAACGGTAGCAAAGTCCCGATGAAAGCGTGGGAGAACGCCGCCGCTTCCTCCACAAATCCCGACACATGGTCTGATTTCGATACCGCTCTCAATTCCGTCAACAACCAGCATTATGACTATTGCGGCTTTGTTTTCGCAGACAACGGATATGTCGGGATTGATATTGACTGCGGGTACGATGAAGACGGTCTTATGAGCGTCCTCGGGGCTGATATTGTCGGCAAGTGCCACAGCTATACGGAGAAGTCCCGGAGTGGCAGAGGGTTTCACATACTGCTCCGGGGAACTCTCCCCTTCAAAGGCAAGAACAATCTCGCTGGCGTAGAGATATACAAAGCGGCTCGATACTTCATTATGACCGGGGACACCCTGCTTTACCGAGAGATTATCGAAAACCAAGAAGCGATTGATTATGTGGTTGAGAAGTATTTTACCGAAACCCGGGAAAGCTCCGGCGATACTCTGGTCGGGAGAGATAAAATCTATTCCCCGATATGGGAAGAACCGATTGTCGATGGACGAGTGAAACTGCGCCCAGTCTACCCGAGAATCCCGGACGGAAGCCGCAACATTTGTTTGACCTCTCTCGCTGGTATGCTCCACAACCAAGGGTACAGCAAGGCGCAAATTTACGAAGAACTGCTGTATGCAAACACCGTAGCCTGTGACCCTCCATTGGATAGGAGCGAGCTTCGGACAATTTGCAACAGCGTGACACGCTACAAACGATAAATAACACGAAAAAGATAAAAACTTTTCAAAAAGGTGTTGACAAACAATCTTATTCGTGTTATGATGTAATCACAAAAGGACAAGAACTTGTCCGAAAAAGATTAAGGAGGATTTATCAATGGAAACCAAAAGGACTATGACTGTGGACACCGAAATGTTCGAGGTCGGCGATGTGCTGGCGTTCGCCCTCAACGATGGCGAGAAGGTACAGGCTATGGCTGTCGAGGAAACCCCGGCGGGTATGCTGTTCGTTCTGGTCGATTGTCTCGACAAGGAGTACCCGATGTTTGAGAAGGTCAAGCGGGGTATGTCGTACATGACCTCCGACCTGCGGAGGAATCTCAACGGCGAAATTCTCGCTCGCTTCCCGGAGGAAATCAAGAGCCGGGGCAGCTTTGGCCACTGGGAGATGGACAGCGTTATGGGGTGCAAGGGCTCCAAGCAAGCCCTCCTGG
>OFHM01001209.1_pt1 | contig 17643 bp, 18 predicted proteins | sample 1521311 | NCBI WGS metagenome assembly OFHM01 (sample SAMEA3504083, study PRJEB24116) | mouse gut metagenome | biome: mouse gut; feature: mouse-associated habitat; material: faeces | place: Denmark | collected 2011 | reverse complement strand
AGAATCATTCTCCGTCACCGTATGCAGCCGTACCTCCGGCTCCGGGGCATCTTCTCCAGCATCCCCCGGCTCCCGCACCCGCCCCTGCCCCGCAGCCCCAGGCTCCCGCAGCCCAGGCCCCTATGCCGGGGATGCCCCAGATGGGCCAGCCCGGGCAGATGCCTCCCTTCCCCATGCAGGGACAGGAGGGAGGCTTCCCCAATGGATATATGGGGTATCCGCCCATGTATTATCCGCCCTACCCGTACCCCTATCCGCCCCAGGCTGAGGCCACGGTGCAGAAGGCCGCGCCTGAGCCCAAGGTCATCAACGCCCAGCCCGCCCAGATGCACCCCCTGAGCGCGGAGAGCCACCTGAACCAGGAGCAGAAGCAGAATCTGGACCTGATTATGACCGTCCCCCTGGAGGTGGCGGTGGAGATTGGCCGCACCAGGCGGAAGATTCAGGATATCCTGTCCTTCTCCAAGGGTTCGCTGGTGGTGCTGGACAAGTTGGCCGGCGACCAGGTAGACCTGCTGGTCAACGGACAGTGCGTCGCCAAGGGCGACGTGGTGGTGATCGACGACAACTTCGGTATCCGCATCACCGAGATCCTGCAAAAGCCTGATATAAACGAATTGATTTCCGGCTGATGCTTCCCGTAACTATAGATCGTATTCAGTAAATTTAAAAAAAGGATGGTTTACTATGGCTAGAATTCTTATGGTCGACGACGCTGCTTTTATGCGCAAAGTTATCAAGGATACCCTGAGCAAGGCAGGCTACACCGACCTCCACGAGGCTGAGGACGGCGCCATGGCCGTGGAGAAGTACAACGAGCTCAAGCCTGACCTGGTGCTGATGGACATCACCATGCCCAACATGGACGGGCTGGAGGCCCTGAAAGCCATCCGGGCCAAGGACAGCAGCGCCAATGTGGTTATGTGCTCCGCCATGGGTCAGGAGAGCATGGTTATGGACGCGGTGCGCTCCGGCGCAAAGGACTTCATTGTCAAGCCCTTTAAACCCGACCGCGTGTTAAAAACCGTCAGCACCATCCTGGGCAATCCCTGACGGATGCTGGATTCAGGGGGCGGCGCGGCCTTGGCCTCCTTTTTGTGGATGCTGGTCTGCGTCGTCCTGATTATCGGCCTGGCCTATTGGTTTACAAAATACATGGCGGGCCGGGGGGCGCTGGGCGCGTTTTCAGCGGGTCGGCGGATGGAGGTTCTGGACCGGCTGCCACTGGGGCGGGACCAAAGCCTGCTTCTGGTCCGGGCCGGAGGACGGCACCTGCTCCTGGGGGTCGGAACGGCGGGGGTCTCCCTGCTGGCGGAACTCACCGAGGAGGAAGCTGCCGCCTGGAGGCGTCCGGAAACAGAGGACGAGATGCGGCCAGGCTTTAAAGACGCATTTCTTACCATTATGAAGCAGAAGGGACGGAGGTGAATCGGAGGTGCCGGAAGGGCTGATCAATGTAAACGGCGAGAATGTGCAGGCGCTGGAAATCATATTTTTGATGACGGCTATCACGCTCCTGCCTTCTCTCGTGGTGATGATGACGTCCTTTACCCGGTTTGTCATCTCCTTTTCATTCCTGCGCAACGCCATGGGCACACAGCAGACGCCGCCCAACCTTGTGTTGATCGGCCTGGCGCTGTTTTTGACCTTTTTTACTATGTCCCCCACCATCACCCGCATACAGGAGGAGGCTTACGAGCCTTACACCGCAGAAGAGATCGACCAGGAGGAGTTCCTCCGGCGGGCTGCGGTGCCCTTGTCGGAGTTCATGGTGCGCAACACCAAAATCAGCACCCTGGAAATGTACTGCGACATGGCCCATGTGGAGATGCCGGAGGAGGTCAACACCCGGACGGTGGTGGAGACGCTGCCGCTGCGGATTATTGTGCCCGCCTTTGTAACCTGCGAACTGTCAAAGGCCTTTGCTATTGGACTGCTGCTGTACATTCCCTTTATGCTGATTGACATTGTGGTGTCCTGTACACTGATGTCCATGGGTATGATTATGCTGCCGCCGTCCATGATTTCCGCGCCCTTTAAGCTGCTGCTGTTTGTGACTTTGAACGGGTGGGAGCTACTGTTCTCCACTCTGGTTCGGGGCTTCCACTAGCGGAGGGCTGAGGAATGGATACGGGAATGATAACCGATACGATGCGGGACGCCGTAGGCGTAGTCATCAAGCTGGGCGGGCCCATGCTGGTTTTGAGCATGCTGGCCGGCGTGCTGGTGGCCATTTTCCAGGCGGTGACGCAAATCCATGAACAGACCATCTCCTTTATCTTGAAGGTGGTCATCGTGGTGGGCGTCCTTCTTGTGGCGGGCGGCTGGATGCTGACGACGCTGCAGGAATATACCCGGGAGATCTTTGACCTGATGACGCAGATTTAGCGGAGGGGCCTATGATAGACGAAGGGGTCCTGGCGCTTTTTTTGCTGATGACTGCCCGGATGAGCGGCTTTGTGCTGTTCAACCCGCTGCTGGGCAGGCAGAACTTTCCCCGGACGGTCCGGGCGGGACTGATTTTGGTCCTGTCGGCCTTCACCTACTCGGTGACGGGCGGGCGGGTGGAACCGCCGGCAGGCGTGCTCCCCTTTGCCGGAGCGCTTTTTCTAGAGCTGGCGGTGGGCCTTGTACTGGGCCTGGTGGTGCATTTTTTCTTCTACATTCCGCAGATGGCGGGCCTGGCCATCGACACCCAAATGGGCATGACCATGAACCAGATATACGACTCCGGTTCCCAGTCCAACATGTCCGTGACGGGCACGCTGCTCAACACGCTTATGATTCTCCTCTTTTTTGCCGGGCACGGCCATCACACGCTGCTGCGGATTATGATTACCTCCGGCGAGATTGTGGGATACGGCGGCGTCTCCCTGGGGAACGACGTGTCGAATCTGGCGCTGGAGCTGTTTATTGAATGTACGGTGCTGGCGGTAAAGCTGTGCATGCCTGTTTTGGCGGCGGAGCTTATCGGCCAGCTGGGTATGGGGGTCTTGATGAAGGTTATCCCCCAAATCAATGTGTTTTCCATCAACATTGAGCTGAAGGTCATTGTGGGACTGCTGCTTTTGTTGATGCTGATGCTTCCGATCAGCGAGTTCCTCCTGGAGACGGAGCAGACCATGCTGGGCAGCCTCCGGGTAATGCTGGGGCTGATGGCGTAGCCGCCTCCCGGCGGCGCGAAGGTCCGAAAAGGGGGGATGATGGATGGCGGACAGTTCGAAAACCGAGAAAGCAACCCCAAAAAAGCGAAGAGACGAACGGAAGAAGGGTAACGTCTTCCTGAGCCAGGACGCCGTGGCTGTGGTGACGCTGCTGGGTTCCTTCAGCGCCTTCTGGCTGCTGGCGGGACGCGTGGGGGAAGAGCTGAGCGGCTTTATGCGCTTTTGCTTTACCCAGGTTGACCTGGCTTCCGGCATGGAGGTGGGGGACCTGCTGCACGAGCTGACCATGCAGTCCCTGGGCCTGCTGGGCCGGACGGTGCTGCCCCTCACGCTGGTGACGGCGCTGTGCGCCGTAGTGGCGACCTTTGCCCAGACCAGGCTTCTGGTCAGCAGCGAGCTGATGAAGCCAAAATTCAGCCGGATCAACCCCTTGGAGGGGTTCAAGCGGCTGTTTTCCCTGAAAAGCCTGATTAACGCATTGAAGGGCGTTTTGAAAATCAGCATTCTCATGGTCATCGTCTATATGAGTATCAGCGGCATGTTTCAGGAGAGCGCGAAATATCTTTACGTGGACCTTCGCGCCTCTTCCAAGCACCTGTTCTCTCAGGGGATGGGCATGATTGTAAAAATCGGGCTGGCCTTCATTGCCCTGGCGGCCCTGGACTTTATGTACCAGTGGTGGGACTATGAGCGTCAGCTTCGCATGAGCAAGCAGGAGATTAAGGAAGAATATAAGCAGACCGAAGGCGATCCCCAAATCAAGGGAAAGATTAAGGAAATGCAGCGCAAGCGGGCCCAAAGCCGCATGATGCAGCAGGTTCCCCAGGCCGACGTGGTCATCCGGAACCCCAGCCACTTCGCCGTGGCCCTGCGGTACCATCCGGAGGAGGACGCGGCCCCCATCGTCCTGGCCAAAGGACAGGACTCCCTGGCTCTTCGCATCGTGAAGGTGGCGGAAGAGCACCATGTGCCGGCGATTGAAAACGTGCCCCTGGCCCGGGCGCTCTACGCGGACGCGGAGCTGGGCCAGGAGATTCCCCCGGAGCTCTACAACCCTGTGGCGGAGGTGCTGGTCTACATCTTCCGGCTGAATGAAAAGCATCAATTGGTAAAATAAATTTGCCGCTTTGTCCAAAGGATAAGGCAGACCGGCCCGGAGCCGGGGCGGAAAGGAATTCGCGGAGCAGGAGGTGAGCGGCGCGTGAGAAAAATTTTTGACAATGCAATATCCCTCGCCGTCGTGGTCATCGTTCTGTTTTTGATCATTCCTCTGCCGGTGCCTCTGCTGGATATTTTGCTGGTGGTGAACATCGGGCTGTCCATCATGATTCTGATGATCACCATGAACATCTCGGAGGCGTTGGAGTTTTCTATCTTCCCGTCGCTGCTGCTGATTACCACGCTGTTCCGGCTGGGACTGAACGTTTCCACCACCCGGCAGATTCTCTATCACGGCTATGCTGGAGAGGTGATTCAAAACTTCGGCAACCTGATTACCGGCGGCAATATTGTGGTAGGCGTGGTCATCTTCCTGATCATTGTGCTGGTGCAGTTCATCGTCATTACCAAGGGCGCCGAGCGCGTGGCCGAGGTGGCCGCCCGGTTCACCCTGGACGCCATGCCCGGCAAGCAGATGGCCATTGACGCCGATTTGAGTTCCGGCCTCATCGACGAGCAGGAGGCCAAGGCCCGGCGGCACAAGATTCAAAAAGAGGCCGATTTCTACGGCGCCATGGACGGCGCCACCAAAATCGTAAAAGGCGACGCCACCATGTCGCTGCTGATTACGATGATCAACTTTATCGGCGGAACCATCATCGGAATGGTGATGAACGCCGGAACCTTTACCGACGTGCTGTCCAGATACTCCATCGTCACCATCGGCGACGGCCTGGTCTCCCAGCTTCCGGCGCTGATGATCTCCACCGCCACCGGCATGATCGTCACCCGGTCCGTGTCTGAGGGAAGCCTCAACAAGGACGTGGTGGGCCAGTTCAAGGCGCAGCCCAGGGCCATCATGACCACCGGCGTGATCCTGCTGTTCCTGGCGGCCATTCCCAACACGCCTCACTTCGCCCTGGCTGTGGGCGGCGGGCTGCTGCTGGGCGTGGGCTGGTTTGTCAGCGGCCGCATGGAGCGGGAGCGGCAGGAAACCGCAGCCCTTCAGGCGGCGGCGGAACAGCAGCAGGTTTCCGAGGCCGCCGCGCCCAGCGAGACCGACTACTACAAAGACATCAACAACGTTTACAACCTCCTCTCGGTGGAACCCATCGAGATGGAGTTTGGATATAGCTTAATCCCCATGGTGGACGAGAGCCACGGCGGCAAGCTCATCAGCCGCATCGTCATCTTCCGCCGCCAGTACGCCCAGGATATGGGCTTCGTCTTCCCCTCCATCCGGCTTCACGACGCATCGTCCCTGGGGACGAACCAGTACGTCATCCGCATCCGGGGCGAGGAAGTGGCCCGGGGCGAGATTCTGGTGGATTACTATCTGGCCCTGGAACCCGCCAACCCCCTGGGGGAGATAGACGGCATCGAGACCATCGAACCCGCCTACGGCATCCCCTCCCGGTGGATTCTGCCGGAAAACAAGGAGATGGCGGAAATCTACGGATACAACGTTATCGACCCCCTGTCCGTCATGCTGACCCACCTGTCCGAGACGGTAAAGAAATACGCCTACGAGATGCTGGGCCGGACGGAGACGATTCAGCTGGTGGACAATTTGAAGCGCACCTCCCCGGAGCTGGTGGAGGAGGCCATCCCCAGCATCATCTCTTACGCCGTGCTGGAAAAGGTGCTGCGAAACCTTCTGAAAGAGGGCGTGCCCATCAAGGACCTGGGGGCCATCGTGGAGACACTGGCCGACGCCCTGGTGCAGGGCAGGGACGTGGACGCCGCCACGGAGCAGGTCCGGGGCGCGCTGGCCCGGACCATTACCCGCCGCTTCTGCGAGGACGGGCAGCTCCGGGTGGTCACCCTGGACGCGGAGGTGGAGAAGAAGATCATCGCCTCCCTCACCCGGAACGAGCAGGGTGTGTACCTGGCCATGGGTCCGGAGCTGATGCAGCAGATTGTTTCCCAGCTGGCCAATCAGATGAAAAAATTCAACGACCTCTCTCAAACGCCCATTATCCTGGTCAGCCAGGTGATTCGGGGCTATTTCTCCAAAATGATTACCCAGTTTTACCCCGGCGTTTACGTTTTGTCCTTCAATGAAATCACCAGCGCCGTGCAGATTCAGGCCATTGGAAACATCACCCTGGAGGCGCCGCGGACCGAGCGAAGGGCGGTGGGCACATGAGCGAACAGGCCGCCGCCCTTCGCTACAGCGAGCGGGAGCTTGAGGAGATGGACACCCAGGACCTCCTCCGCATCTACAAGGAGACGGGGGACGAGAGCCTGAAGTGGCCCCTGGTCCTGCGGTATGAGGGGCTGATTAAAAACGCCGCCATGCAGATCCGGGGAGTCTACAGCAGTTTTGCCCAAATCGACGACATCATCAACGAGGGCATCATCACCCTCCTGGGGGCCATCGACAAGTTTGACCCGGACAAGGGCGTAAAATTTGAGACCTACGTCTCCAAGCGCATCCGGGGTATGGTTATCGACCTGGCCCGGAAGCAGGACTGGATTCCCCGAAACGTCCGGAAACGGGCCAAGGAAATTGACCTGGCTTCGGCGGAGCTGTCCGCCGCCCTGGGACGGACGCCCACCGACGCGGAAATTGCCCGGCATCTGGGCATCACTCAGGAGCGTTATCAGAAGGATGCCGCCAACATCGCGCTGAGCAACGTCTTCTCCCTGGATGTGCTGATGGACACCCGGGAGACCGCGGGCTATCCCATGGAGGTGCCCTCCAGCGACGCCGGGAGCCAGCCGGAGCTGGCGCTTCAGGAGCGGGAGATGCAGCGGGCCCTGGCCCAGGGCATTGCGTCGCTGCGGGAGAATGAGCAGATGGTCCTCTCGCTGTATTACGAACGAAATCTGCATTTGAAGGAAATCGCCCAAGTGATGGAGCTCAGCGAGCCCCGCATCTCACAGATACACACCCGGGCCCTTCAAAAGCTGAAGACCTATATGGAAGGTTATTTAAACGATATACCGGAGCCGAAACCTAAGAGGAAGAAGGGATAACGCGTGTTTAAAGGCTTTTACAACCTGACCTCCGCCATGCTGACGCACCAGTACAATCTCAATGTCATCGGCAACAATATGGTCAACATCTCCACATCGGGCTATAAGCAGGACCGCTATGTAGCCACCACTTTTGACGACGTCATGTACAGCCGGGTGGATGTGAACCACAGCGGAGGCACGGAAATTGGGCGGCAGAGCTACATACGGGCCGCCAGCGAGATTTACACGGATTACAGCCAGGGCATCCCGGAGCCTACGGAGCTGCCCTTGGATTTCGCCATCGTGGGGGACGGGTTTTTCGCCGTTCAGGACCAGGAGGGCAACGTGGGGTATACCCGGATGGGGAATTTTTCCTTGGATGAAGAGGGCTATCTCTGCCTCCCGGGCTTCGGCCAGGTGCTGGACCCCCAGGGCCAGCCCATCTACTTGGGCACCGACAAGATCCGGGGTGACAAGCAGGGCGTGATCTACTATGACCAGGGGCCGGAGAACGGCGGCAGCACCGCCATTGGACAGCTGGGCGTTTACCGCTTTGAGGACAACGGGGCGCTGGAGCGGAACGAGCGGGGCCTCTTCACCGGCGAGGGCGCGGAGCAGAGCACGGACTTTGAGATTTGGAACCAGTATCTGGAGCGCTCCAACAGCGACATGGTCAAGCAGATGTCGGAGATGATCACCTACCAGCGGGCCCTGCAAAGCGCCGCCCAGGTCACTAAGATGTATGACCAGGTGATGACCAAGGCGGTCAGCGACGTGGGCCGCTTCGCATAAGGAGGAAGCCTATGAATCAATCCTTTTTCATCGGGGCGGTGGGGGCGCACCAGCAGCTCAAGCGCCTGACGGTTCACGGAAACAACATCGCAAACCTCAATACCTATGGATTCAAGGCGGAAAAGAGCCGCTTCGCCTCCCTGGTCTACGACGACGTCAAGGCCACCGACCTGGAGATGCGCCCCTACGGCGTGGGCGCGGCGCTTTGGACCACGGACACGGATTTCAAGAGCGGCCCCCTGACGGAGACCCGGCGGGATCAGGACTATGCCATCGCGGGCGACGGCTTTTTCGCCGTGGCGGACCTGACCAGCGGGGACATCACCCTCACCCGGAACGGCGCCTTTGTCATTTCCGAGCTTCAGCGCCCCACCGGCGATGTGGATGAGGAGGGGCAGGACATCATGGAGATTGTTTACTACCTGTCCGATAACGAAGGGCGCTTTGTCCTCAGCGACACCGGCGGCATGATTGAGGTGGAGGACGAGCACAAAATGCAGCCGGTGGGCGTATTTGACTATATCAACTACGACGGTATGGAGCATGTGAACGACACGTACTTCCGGGCCATTGAGAAAAACGGCGGCATCCGCATGGGCGAAGGGGAAGTTGTACAGGGCTTCCTGGAGATGTCCAACGCGGACCTGGCGGAGGAGATGACGAAGGTGATCGAATCCCAGCGGGCCTATGGCATGGCGCTGAAAATGGTGCAGGTTTCCGACGAGATTGAGACCACCATCAACGGCCTGCGCGGCTGAGGGGGAGGAAGAGGATGACGATCAAAAGCTATGACGAACTTAGTTCCCTGGAGCTGGATACTCTGAAGGAAATCGGAAGTATCGGCACAGGAAACGCCGCCACCAGCCTCTCCGCCCTTATTGGAAAGCCGGTGCGCATTCAGCAGCCCGAGGTCCGCATTATGGAGTACAACGAAGCCATTGATTGGATTGGAGGACCGGAGCCCATCACCGCCGGCGTGCTGGTGGGGATGAGCGGGCAGCTCAGCGGCATCATGCTGTCGGTTCAGCAGCTGGATTTTGTGAATCTGGTGCTGGAGAGCATGATGGAAAAGAGCATCGAGGAGTACCTGAATCTGGGAGAGATGGAGCGCTCGGCCCTTACCGAGGTGGGCAACATCATGATCTCCACATTTATCAACGCCCTCAGCAGTCTGGCGGGTCTGGATATTGAGCTGACGGTTCCCGCCTTTACCGTGGATATGCAGGGCGCCATCATGGCCGTGCCCATGGCGGAGTACGGCGGACAGTCCAATTATATCATGACCATCGGCGGAAACTTCATTTGCAATGGAAAGGAGATCCCCTGCCGTTTGCTGTTGTCGCCGGATATTCGGTCGCTGAACTTTTTATTAAGGAAGCTGGGCGTGAATAGTGGAGACTAAGATCACAGTTGGAATCGCAGACATGAAAATGGCCAAGGGCAACGGCATGCTGATTACCTACGCGTTGGGGTCCTGCATCGGAATCTGTCTGTATGACCAGAGGATCAAGCTGGCGTCGCTGATTCACATCATGCTGCCGCTGAACATGGAGCCGGGGCGGAAGAATGTGATGAAGTACGCCGACACCGGTATCCGCGAGACGCTGAAAATGATGGAGGCCAAGGGAGCGTCCCGGTCCCGCATCACGGCGAAGATCGCCGGCGGGGCCAAGATGTTCGAGATCAGCGGAGGTAACCTGGGGAATATCGGCCAGCGCAACATCGAAAGCGTACATATGCACCTGAAACGCGAGGGGATCCAGCTCCTAAGGGAGGATGTGGGCGGCTCTGTAGCCCGGACGCTGCTCTTCGATCCCGCCACGGGGCTGGCCTGCGTGCGGTGCTATGGCCGGCCGGAGATGATTATCTGAGCCGTATACAATAAAATGGCATGTGAGAGAGACAAGCACTGAAAGGAGTGTTCGGAATGTTGTTGGAAGAGGACAAGCGGGGCATTTTGCTGGAGTCGGGCACAAATGAGATCGAGGTCATGGAGTTCACCATCAACGAAAGCCTCTATGGCATCAACGTGGCAAAGGTCAAGGAGATTCTGGTCTCCCAGCCTGTGAAGCACATGCCCCACGCCCACCCGGCGGTGGAGGGCATCTTCAAGCCCCGGGACAAGGTGATTACCGTCGTGGACCTGCCCACGTATCTGATGGGGGAGTCCGGGGAGAAAAAGAGCAAGGACCTGTTCATTATCACCAACTTCAACAAGATGAACATCGCCTTTCGGGTCCATACGGTGGTGGGCATCAGCCGTATTTCCTGGAAGAGCATCCAAAAGCCGGATAAGACCGTGGCCGGGGGAAACGAGGGCATTGCCACCGGCATTGCCCAGTGCGGAGACGACCTGGTGACCATTCTGGACTTCGAAAAAATTGTGGCGGAAATCGCGCCGGAGACCACCATCCAGATGTCCGAAATCGAGCGCCTGGGCGAACGCCAGCGGAGCGACGCCGTCATCCTGGTGGCGGAGGATTCCGTGCTTTTGAGCAAGATGATTGAGGAGGCCCTCCACAAGTCCGGTTATGTCAACACCCGCATGTTCCCCGACGGAAGCAAGCTGTGGGAATTCCTCAACAGCCTGCGGGACCATGACAACCTGGACGACGAGGTGGCGCTGATCATCACGGACATTGAAATGCCGCAAATGGACGGACACCGGCTGCCCAAGCTGGTGAAGGACGACAAGGACTTTAGGCACCTGCCGCTGATCATCTTCTCCTCGCTGATTACGGAGGAGATGCGCCGCAAGGGCAAGGAACTGGGCGCGGATGAGCAGATGAGCAAGCCGGAAATCGGCCATCTGGTCCGGGTCATCGACCACCTGCTGGAGGAAGGCGGGCGGCGTGAATAATCGCGGAGGGATATCATGAGCAGCAAATATATCGTAAGGCAGCCGATCAAGGACCCCGAGGGGAAGATACTGGGACATGAGATTCTGTACCATGGGGAAAACCAGGCGTTTACCGTGGAAAACCCCCAGGCAAAGGAATTTGCTTCCGCCGACACGATTTACAGCTTCTTGACCCAAAACAGCACGACGACGCTGCGGGGGTCCTTGAACTTCATGACGTTCACGACCACGCTGCTGATGAAAAAGACGCCCCGGCTTTTTGACAAGTCGGAGCTTGTCATCCAAATTAACGACAGCGTCATCATTCACCCGCTGTCTATGCACTTTGTCAACCAGTTCGCCAAGGAGGGCTATAAGGTGGCGGTGAACGAGTTCCAGTTCGCCCCCCGGTATCTGGCCCTGCTGGACAGCATTGATTACATCAAAGTAAACATCCAGTCCACGCCGGAGCTGGCCATGCACAACATTGTGGAAGTGGCCCACAGCATGCAGAAAAAGTGCGTGGTTACCAACATCGACACGGAGGAGCAGTACCGCAAGGCTCTTATCCTGAAGCCCGACGGGCTGGAGGGCGCTTACGTGGCCGAGCAGATGACCACCCGGGTTCACTCCAGCGCCTATCTCCAGTCCAGCTTCTTCCGCTTGATGGTGGCCATCACTCGGGACGAACCGGACGTGGACGAGATTGAGCAGCTGATCTCCATGGACGCCAGCCTTACCTACAACCTGCTGAAGGTGGCCAACTCCGCCTTCTTCGCCCTGCGGAACCGGGCCACCACCGTTCACCAGGCCATCATGACCCTGGGTATCGGACAGCTGAAGCAATGGATTTACCTGCTCAGCGCCAGCGTCAGCACCGAGGCCGCCGAGGCGGGAACGGAGGAGTTCCTGAAACGCTCCTTTATGCGGGCCTCCTTCTGCAAGGAGCTGATGAAGTACGCCAAGGATATGCCGATCACCCCGGCGGAAGCGTACTTAATGGGTATGTTCTCCACGCTGAACCACCTGGTAGACGCCCCGCTGGAGGAGATTTTGGAAGAGCTGCCCGTGGCCGACGCGGTGCGGACCGCGCTTTTGAAAAAGGAAGGCCGCTGCGGCAAGCTTTACGAGCTGCTACTGAGCTATGAGACGGCCAACTGGAACGCCATTACCTCTCTGGCGGAAGAGCTGGGCATTCCCAATCAAATTTTGACCAACGTCTATTTCAACTGCATGGAGAACGTCAACGTTCTATGGGAGCAGCTGAGCAGCGCTGTGCCCGGCCAAACGCAGGAGGAAGCGGTCCCCGAGGAAGGGAACTGAAAAGGGCGCGGACAGACGACGCGGACGACAAAAAAGGTTCGGCGCTCAGCGCCGAACCTTTTGACTTCGGGACGTTAATTCTCCGGCCGGGAGTGATGGGGCGTGAGCATGACCTTCTTGCAGGCCTGAATCAGCTGGGAGGTAACGTCGCTGGCGAACCGGCTCTCGTAGACGGTGAGGCGGGGAACCCGCTCGTTCTGGCTCAGGACCACGTATTTGGGAGGCAGGTGGTTCAGGGCGTAGGCCCGGACGTCCACCCGGCATTTGTCGCAGCAGCAGATACCGAACATCTTCATGTACTCATCCGCCTTCTCCTCCACCAGAATCTGCATGACGTTGATATAGGAGGGATTTTCTTCCTCTTCCGGGGCCGGGGGCGCGGCGTCTTGTACCGGCGCCTTGGGCGTTTCCCGGACCACCGGGACAGGGTCCGCCTGCTGGGCGGCCGGCTGAACCGGAGGGGCTTTCTCCACGGAAGGCTGAGGGGCCTGCTGGGCCGGAGGGGCTTTCTGTGCGGGGGGCTGAGCGGCCGCTTCCAGCTCTGCCTCCAGGGCGTCCTTGATTTGAGAGGAGACGGCGGCGTCGGCAGTGATGGAGGAAATAATGGGCGCCACCGGCGCGGCGTGGGCGGGCTCCGCCTGGGGAACGGCTTCCCCCTGGGGGGCGGTCTCCGTTTGGGGAGTGGCCTCCGCTTGCGGTGAGGCGGATTCCGCCTTGGGCTCCGCCGGGGAGTCGGAGGCGGCGCCCCGGTTTTTGCTGAGCAGGTTCATCACCCGCGCGGTTTTGCTGGTTTTGTTGTCCTTGGCCATGATGACAGACTCTCCTTACAAAAGATTGGGATGGGTATGGTTTGGGTCAGCCGTTGAACAGCTGGGAGATATACCTCAGCCGGGATTTGGGCTTGGGGCGGGGGAACTGCGCCCCGGCCACCGCGTCGATGATGTCCTGGAAGTCCTGGGCGGGGCGGGAGTCGGGCTGGTAGGTCAGCACGGTCTGCCCGTGGGCGGGGGCCATGGCCACGCCCACCCCCCGGTGGATCTTGGCCTCGAACACCTGGCTGTCCAGCTGCTCCGCCACCACCTGTGCCATCTCCAAAATGTCCTTGGACAGGGTGAGGCGGCCGTTGAACTTGTTGATCAGGATGCCCAGCACCTTCAGATTGGGGTTGAAGGTGGCCCGCACCGTCTCAATGGTCTCCTGGAGCTGGGTGATGCCCACCAGGCTCAGCACCTCCGCCTCCATGGGCACAATGAGGCCGCTGGAGGCCACGTAGGCGTTGACGGTGAGGATATTCAGGGCGGGGGGCGTGTCGATGATGACGAAGTCGTACCGGTCCCGGACGGCGGTCAGCAGGTCGCTGAGCATAAACTCCCGGCGGGGGGCGGTGAAGCCCACCTCGGCGGCGGACAGCATGATGTCCGAGGGCAGCACGTCCCCGTACTCGGTGGACTGGATGGCGGCTTCCATGGGGCAGGTGCCCTGGAACACGTCGTAGACGGTGCTGCCCGAGCCGATGTCCAGCCCCAGGTTGAAGCCCAGGTTTCCCTGGGGGTCCAGGTCGATGCCCAGCACCCTCGCGCCCCGCTGGTGCAGGCCGCAGATCAGCGAGGAGGCGGTGGTGGTTTTGCCCACGCCGCCCTTTTGGTTGGTGACAGTGATAATTTGCGTCAAGGATGATTCCCTCCCTATAGCTGTATGCAAAAACTTGGGGAAAAGTCTTAAGTTTACTATACTACAGGTCGATAAAAAAGAACAGAGGTAGAACAAAAAAACTCTGAAAATTTTCAAAAAATTATCCTGCGGGAATGCTTCGGGCAGTCCCTGCCCGCGGAGTTTTGTGAAAGGAGCGGTTCAATATGGCATCTATTACCAGTTTGAGCAACAGCAGCTATAACAGCAGCAGCATCTACGGCAACCGCAACGTCCTGTCCGGTCTGGCCAGCGGCATGGACACCGAGGCCATGATCGAAAACGCGGTGGCGGGCATCAAGCTGAAGATCGAGAACCTGGTGAAGAAGCGCACCAAGGTGGAGTGGCAGCAGGAGGCCTACCGCAGCATCATCGACAAGGCGGTGAACTTCAACACCAAGTACACCTCCTACTCCTCCAAGACCAACCTGCTCAGTGCCAGCTTCTTCAACAGCGCGGTGAACACCGCCGTCAACGGCACCTGGAAGGACAAGATCACCGCCAGCGGCAAGACCTCCAGCGACATCAAGATCAACGCCGTGAAGCAGATGGCCAAGGCCGCCACCTATACCACGTCCGGCCTGGGCGGCAAGTTCAAGGGCGAGATCAACGGCATCGAGGGTGCCAAGGGCCTGGATCTGAACGAGTCCATGGATGTGAGCAATATCTCCGGCAGCCTGTCCATCCAGTACGGCTCCGGCAAGCAGGGGGCCAGCTTCACCATCAGCTTCGACGAGCTGGACGATATCGTGGGCAGCGGCCAGGAGCTGGCGGACGCCATCAACGAGAAGCTGGCCGACGTGACCTACACCTACACCAAGAACGGCTTCCAGGAGACCACCACCGCCGACAAGGCCGTCCAGGCCGTGTATATGGGTGGCGAGATCGTCTTCAAGGACGTGCTGGGCAACGGGAACAAGGTGAGCATCGGCGGCGTGTCCGGCGATATGGAGGACACCCTGGGCATCAGCGCGGGGGACACCTCCATCAGCGTGAACTACGACACCAAGTGGTCCAGCTCCAAGACTACCGCCGAGTATCTGGAGGGCAAGGAGCTGGGCGTCACCTACAACGGCACCACCAAGAAGATCAGCATGGACAAGGTGCTGGAGCGGATGGGCGACCAGGCTGGGCAGGAGAATGCCCAATTCCAGATCGCCCTCCAGGAGGAGCTGGACAGCGCGTTCGGCTCCGGCAAGATCACGGTGGACCGGGGGCAGGACGGCAAGCTGTCCCTCACCCCCTCCGGGGAGGGCGACACCCTGGCCCTGGGCGGCACCGCCCTGAAGGGCCTGGGCTTCACCGAGGACAACACCAACTACGTCAACACCGGGAAGAAGCTGTCCGAGCTGCTGGGGGAGGACTTCCTGGACAAGGCCCAGAAGCTGAAGGCGGAGGGCGAGGTCAAAAACAGCGCGGACGGCAAGTACTCCGTGGACAGCAAGGGGAACCGGGTGTCCAAGGGGGAGGACGGCGAGTATTACCGGGTGGACGCCGACGGCGAGTTCCTCTATGACTTCAGCATCAACGGGGCCAACATCAGCGTCACCAAGAACACCACCCTGGAGCGCCTGATGAACTCCATCAACTCCAGCGCGGAGGCGGGGGTGAAGGTGAGCTATTCCAAGCTGACCAACGAATTCCAGTTCACCGCGTCCCAGACCGGCGCCAGCGGCAGGATCGAGTTCGGCGGGCTGGCCAAGGATATGTTTGTCACCCATGACCGCGAAGCCAGCGACAGCTTTGCCGATACCTATGGCCTTGGCCTGAGCGACGGCCAAAGCAAGCGCTTTGCCTTTTCCTTCGAGGGCCGTGACCTCAGCTTCGAGATCTCGAGCGGGGACTCGATGCAGGACGTTGCCGACCATCTGAATATGCTCCTGAGCAATTACGACCAGACCGCTTCCTATGATGAGCTTACGGGCCAGATCATGGTCACCGACAAGACGGGCAAAATGGTGGACTTTGAGCTGTACGAGGGCCAGAGCAGCTCTGCCGGGACGAAGATTGACCGCCCCGAATTTGAGTCCTCTTTTACCAGCGGCCAAGACGCCGTCATGGACGTGGAGATCAACGGCAAGCGGTTCGAGGACCTGACCCGCTCCAGCAACAGCTTTGACCTGGACGGCCTCACCGTCAACGTGAAGGGCACCTTTGAGGCCAAGGCCGCCGAGGACGGGAAGGACTATGAGCCCATCACCTTCGCCACCTCCACCGACACCGACAAGATCGTGGACGTGATCCGGCAGTTCGTGGACGACTACAACGAGATGGCCACCGAGATCAAGAACCAGTACTCCACCCTGCCCGCCCAGAAAAGCAACGGAGCCAAGTATGAGCCCCTCACCTCCGAGCAGGAGGACCAGTACTCCGAGAGCGAGCTGAAGGCGTACTACGAGAAGGCCAAGCAGGGCGTGCTGTTCGGGGACACCAACCTGTCCGGTATGTACAGCAAGCTGCTGTCCGCCATCGCCCCGGGCGGCACCGACGGCCAGACCCTCCGGGAGATCGGCATCGGCACCAGCTACAGCAACGGCATGACCACCCTGTCCCTGGACGAGGATAAGCTGCGCGCCGCCCTGGAGAGCGACCCGGACAAGGTGAAGAACGCCTTCACCAAGTCCAAGGAGGGCGGCTCCTCCAGCGACGGGCTGATGACCCGGATGCAGGACACCCTGAACACCTACGTCAAGACCACCGGAGAGCCCAAGGGCATCCTGATCCAGCGGGCGGGCTCCAACAAGGCCTATACCTCGCTGAACAACAACACCCTCAAAACCCAGATCGACAACATCGACAACCAGATCGAACGCTGGCAGAACAAGATGGCCAGCCAGATTGACCGGTACACCACCCAGTTCAGCCGCCTGGAGCAGCTGATTGCCGAGATGAACTCCCAGAGCTCCGCCATGATGGGCCTGATGGGCGGTTCCAGCGGCTACTAAACCACAGATCAAGAAGGAGTCAAGCATGGATCTCAAAGGCTACCAGGGCTACCAGGGCTACCAGGAGCAGGGCATCAATGATATGACCCCCGGCGAGCTGCTGCTGCTGCTGTACGACGAGCTGGTGAAGCGGCTGTTCCGGGCGGGCCTGGCCCTGGACAAGGAGGATTATGACCTGTTCGAGGCCAGCGTGGACCGATCGCTGGACATCATCCGCTACCTGGACGACACCCTGGATATGCAGTATCCCATCAGCCGGAACCTGAACCGCCTGTACGACTACTTCAGCTTTGAGCTGAACCGGGTGAAGGCGGGCCGGAACAAGACCGAGCTGGACCGGGTGAAAACCATGGCGGGCGAGCTGCGGGACACCTTCCGGGAGGCCCAGAAAACCGGGGAGCAGGAGCTGGCCCAGCAGGGGGCCGGAGGGCAGGCATGACGGAAAAGGCAGTCATGGACGCCCTGGTACAGATGAAGCGGACGGGGAACCTGCTGAACGAGCTGGAGGACGTGACCCGCCAGCTGGCGGAGAGCCTGGACCGGAACGATCAGGTGTCCACCAGGATGCTGATCGCCATGCGGCAGGACCCCATCCGGCAGCTGGCGGAGGTGGACAACAGCGAGAAGCTCCGTCTGGGAACCTTCTCCGAGGAGGACCAGGACAGGGTGAAGGCCCTGTGCCAGGGGGAACCGCCTCGGGAGGACGGCGAACGGATCTTCTCCGAACAGGCGGGAAAGACCCGCCGCCTGCTGGAGCAGGTGGTGGAAC
>OFHM01001208.1_pt1 | contig 17645 bp, 19 predicted proteins | sample 1521311 | NCBI WGS metagenome assembly OFHM01 (sample SAMEA3504083, study PRJEB24116) | mouse gut metagenome | biome: mouse gut; feature: mouse-associated habitat; material: faeces | place: Denmark | collected 2011 | reverse complement strand
CCTCCGGGTGTCGAATTGGCATCATCTTCCATATTTCTCGTAATGCTCTGGCACATTTCTTTTGCAAAAGAAATCGGATAGAGCTGCATAATTTCACTGTCGATAAGATCCCCGATCTCCAGCCGGAAGGAAATCCGGATAAATTCGCCTGCCAGAAATTCATCAATGGAACTCTCATCAATTGTCTGCTGAAGATCTATCAGATCTGCCTGCGGCGGACTGATATCGATTACCTTGTCAAGCATGGAAGACAATGAGGTGGCAGCCGAACCCATCATCTGATTCATCGCCTCACTGATCGCACTCAGATGCAGCTCGCCCAGCTCGCCTCCTGTGTTCGTGCCATCACCGCCCATCATCAGGTCAGTGATGATCTTAACATCATTCTCCTTCAGCACAAGAATATTACTTCCATCGAGTCCGACTGTATATGCAATCTTGATAAACACACACGGACGTTCATAGGAATCGCAGATATCACTCCAGTTCGCGTAGGAAACCACCGGCGTGGAAATGTCAACTTTACGGTTCAATAGTGAAAACAGAGTCGTCGCTGCTGTTCCCATGCTGATATTTCCTATCTCGCCGATCGTATCCCTTTCCATGTCGTTAAGAACATCCGAACCCGATCCTGTGCCTGCATCTGCGGGATTATTCAGCAAAGCATTGATTTCTTCCTGAGACATAACTCCATCCATCTTACTGCTCCTCCCTAACAACTGTTGTAATTCTTACTGCATAATTATCGCCGGAAGCACCCGGCAGAGCAGTAAACTTCTTAATATTTCCGACATAGACATTCAGCTCTTCATCCACCTTTTTATCCAGCCGGATGATATCGCCCATCTGGAGTCCCAGGAAATCATTGACCGTAATCACACTGTTTCCGAGTACCGCCTTCAGCGGCATCGGCGCCTTGGAGATCAGGGCTTCAATGGTATCCGTATAAATCTGTTCGTCTTTCTCCTGAAGGCTGGAATACCAGTATTTGGTATTCAGTTTGTCCATGACGTTTTCTAAGGTAAGATACGGAAGACAGATGTTAATCAGTCCCTCTACATCCCCGATCTTGATATTCAGCGTCACAAGCGCCGTCATCTCAGTCGGGGAAATGATCTGGGCAAACTGGGAATTTGTCTCAATCCGCTCCAGTCGCGGCATCACCTCGCACACATTCGCCCATGGCTCCTCCAGCAGGCTGACGCATACATTGTAGATCCGTTCCAGAATCAGCAGCTCGATCTCTGAGAACTCCCTGGCCTTGTCCAGAGGAACTCCCATTCCGCCAAGCATGCGGTCCACAATCGTATATCCCAGATTCTCTGCAATTTCAATGATAATATTTCCCTTCAGCGGCCCAAAATTGACAATTCCCAGCAGCACCGGATTCGAAAGTGCATTGGAAAATTCAGAATAAATCACCGCCTGGGAACTCATCACATCCACCTGCACCGACTTGCGCAGGTACACCGGAAGGTTTGTTGACAGGAGTCTCCCATAGTGCTCGAAGATAATCTCCAGCGTGCGCAGATGTTCCTTTGAAAACTTTGCGGGACGGGCAAAATCATAGTCTTTTACCTTTTTTTCGTCTTTGTCCTTAATCTCTTCTACATCAAGTTCTCCACTGCTTAGCGCCTTAAGCAGACTGTCTATCTCGTTCTGGGATAAGACCTCACCCATTTTCTCTCACCACCTAACACAGGCCTCCCGTCCTATTTGCGAACTGCTTCTGTATTCACACCTGAGAAATTGACACCTACGATAAAGTCAGATTCCCCGCCAAAAATGCTCTGCAGCGCCTCTAAAATATCATCCTTTACATTCTTATAGCCCTCTGCATTAAACTCATCCACTGTATAAGTACCCACAACCGAATTGATTGTGTCGGCAATCACCGCATTTTTCGCGGCAAGTCCTTCCAGACCTCCGTAAGTCTTGTAACCCTCGCTCTGCATATTGATGGACAGACCGATTGAGAAAACCGCATAATACTTGGTTCCATCCTCACCACTGCGCAGATTAACCGTGAAGGTATTCTCGATATTATAGACCTCGATATCCTCAATCGGGATGCTCGCATAATCCTTGTTCTGCACACCCTCCAGATCCAGATTGATCGCCGCACACACCTGATCGATCAGCGCGTTCGACTTTCTCGTCTGCGGTATAATGGTGAAAGCAAGAATCGCCGTTAAAATAAGATTTGCTAAGACCAACGCCAGAATAATTACTGCTATCAGATTTTTCTTCATATCTCTACCTTTCCCACTCACCTTAAATCCGAACTGTATGAGTTGTATATTTTTATCTCAACACGCCTGTTCCTGGCTCTCCCCTCCGGCGTGGTATTGTCTGCGACAGGAACATACTCACCGCGTCCTGATGACTTGATATGTGCGGGATCAATCCCGGTAATATCCTGCAGATAAGCAGCCACCGTCATTGCCCTGTAAGCGGAAAGCACGGTATTATCCTCATACTTTGCAGAGTGAATCGGTACATTGTCCGTGTGTCCCTCGACCTCAATGATATTCTCCGTATACTGACTGATAATCCTACCAAGCTTATCAACTACCGGAGCGGCCTCCGCACGCAGATCAGACTTACCGGAATCAAACAACAGCGCTCCATTCATATTCAGCATCACATAAGCTGAATTGAATTCCACTTCCACCTTGTCGGTCACGCCGTAACGCGTGAGGGCAGCCTCGATCTCCTCCGCCATCTGCTCTGACTCCTCGAGCGCCTGTTCCTGAAACGCCTCGTACAGTTCCTCCTCCTGCTCCTGTTCTTCCTGTGACTGGGAATTTGCTTCTTCTTTATAATATGTATCCAGAAACTCCAGCTGACTGACTCCCGAGGAAACCATCTCCCCCTCACCAATCGAGGAGCCTCCCGCCGGCAGAATACTGAAAGTGCTCTGAAACGATGCCACCACTTTATGGAATTTCTCCGCATCCACGGTCGACATCGCGAACAGCATAACGAAGAAACAGAGCAGCAGATTCATCAGATCGCTGAAAGTATTCATCCATGCCGGAGAACCTGCCGGCACATCTTCCTCTTTCTTTCTGGCCACTACTCATCACCTCCGCCTTCTGCCGCTGTCTGACGTGCAGACGGAGCCAGGAACGATTTTAATTTCTCCTCTATCACTCGCGGATTCTCTCCTGCCTGAATCGACAGAATACCTTCCACTGTAATTTCCTTCATCATCATCTCCTGCGCATTGTTGACCTTAAGCTTTGATGCGGTCGGATTGCAAAGCCAGTTTGCAATCAGGGAACCGTACAAAGTGGTCAGCAGTGCCACAGCCATCTTGGGCCCGATTGCGTTCGGATCCTGCATATCCTGTAACATAAGCACCAGACCGATCAGGGTTCCGATCATACCCCAGGCAGGACCGAGCTCAGCCCATTTCTCCCAGAAAGCAATACATTTTTTGTGTCTGTCTTCCACACAGCTTAAATCTGTCTCCATGATTCCCCGCACCAGCTCCGGATCCGTTCCGTCAACCACAAGCATGATGCCCTTCTTCAGGAAATCGTCCTCAATACCGTTTGCAGCTTCCTCGAGTGCAAGAAGCCCTTCCTTCCTCGCGGTGTTTGACAAATCAATGATATTCTTGATCGTCGCCGCGGGATCCAGCACATCATTCTTAAATGTCAGGCCGATGCTCTTAAAACCACTGATAAAATCATCGAGCTTATTCGCACCAAGAACACCGGAGATCGACCCGCCGAGCGTGATCACGATCGAGGGAAGGTTAAACATTGCCTGGAATCCCGCGACAGGGTTATCCGTACTCGTCATGACACCGATAATAAACATTGCTACACCGAGAAGCATTCCAACTAACGAAGCTAAATCCAATTTCTTCCACCTACCATCCTATGTTTTTTCGTGGCAACGCTTTTAGCAGCCTGCTGCCTGCGGCTGTTCTTCGTCCAGCCCTCTGGTCAAAATATCCCTTTTATATGATTTTACTAAATTTTTGATCTCTTGTCTACTTTCTTTTACAATTAATTTTTTACCATTTGTCAGGGAAATGACCGTGTCCGGTGTCTCCTCCACCATTTCGATCAGCTCCGCATTGATAAGAATCTCAGTCCCGTTGAGTCGCGTCACTTCTATCATTCCAGCCTCCTGTTCACGAACCTGCCCTCTGTGCCGCTTTTCCATGGCACTGACCGTGCAGCCACTTTCTTATCCTGATACATAAGAACCAGCCCGCACGGTCAGTATACCATATATGGTAGTGTGTGTGAATACATTTTACCATATATATTTATTTTTTTATCTCTCTGCAACGAATGCGCTGCTCTTCACAAAACGCCGCCTGTCAGGGAGCTGCGCTGTTCATTGCAGTATTCTCATTAGCGCTTCAGATTCACCAGCTCCTCCAGCAGGGAATCCGATGTCGTGATGACACGGGAATTCGCCTGGAATCCTCGCTGTGTCGTGATCATATAAGTAAACTCTGTCGAGAGATCCACATTGGACATCTCAAGCTCACCGGACGTCATCTTACTTCCATCTGCCTGAATCTCAACACCGATTCCGTCAAAGTCACCCGAGTTTAAGGTTGTCGTGTAACAGTTCTCACCAGCCTTCTCAAGACCGGACGCATTTGCAAACTGTGCAACAGCAATCTGACCCAGCAGTTCACTGTTTCCATTGTCATAGCTTCCGTAGATCTTGCCATTATTATCCACGGAAAGACCGATCAGTGCGCCGAGCTTTCTTCCTTTCCCGTCTTCCCCCTTCGGACCGCCTCCGGCACTGAGCGTCGCAGTGGTCTTGCCACCGTTGTCAGCATTCTGAAGGGTGGAAAAATCAATGGAGATGTCGGAAAAATTGCCGTCAGGGAACGCTGCAGCCGCTCCTCCTCCTCCGACAGGAGCTCCCACCGCGCTGGAAAGATTCAGGTTGACGGCATCGGAACCGTTAAAAGTAGCACCTGAACCGGTGCCGATTCCAACAAATGTACCATCCATTGTGCTGAATTTTAAGGTATAGCTGGTCTCATCTCCTGTAATTGTGAGCGTACCATTTGCATAATTTGCAGTAGTATTATTCGTTCCATTTGTGACGGCTTCTGAATAGGTGGCTCCGACACCAAACACCTCTCTCATGGAATACGTCTTACCACTTGTGGCGCCTACGAACTGATTATTCTGCCAGTTCAGCTGCTCTCCCTGATTATTGGTTCCAATATAGATCTGTCCGGTCGCTGGATCCTTGTAAAAACCTTTCTTTACATCCGTATAAGTTGCCAGCGTTATATTGGTCTGCGTCTGCCCGAACAAAGCGTTCTTCTGGTCATCACTCAGCTGATCCATAATACTATTGCTGTTATTGTCAATAACATCCACCAGAATCACCCTGAATTCGCCCTCAACTCCCGGCGTACTCTTCACGGCAAACCTTGCCGTATACTGATACCCAAGCTTATCATAAAAATTCAGATTCTTGATCAGCCCTTCGTCGCTCAGAACATCCGGATCATTTTTATCAATGATTCCCCCAAACTTTCCCATTGTAGTCTCTTCCGGCGGTGAAGTCATATTCTCTGTCTTCATGATCTGAAGCTCGGAAACCGTATCCTTGCGGATCTGCCCCGTCTCCGGGTCCACCTGCCATCCCATCACTGTATAGCCGGTCGATGTCATTGCAAGGTTCCCTGCCCCGTCCACATAAAACGAACCTGATCTGGTAAACAGATTCTGGGAACCATTATTAACAATAAAAAAATGTGTCGTGCTGGCATCGGTAAGACGGATATCAAACGGAAGTCCTGTCGTCTCCGCAGCACCGGCGCCTGTAATATTAATGTTCGTCGAAGCAGTATTAACACCAAGACCTATCTGCTTTGCATTGACGCCGCCCACTCCCGTGGTTGCATTCGCCCCTGATGCACCGGATAAGTTCTGGTACAGCAGATCCTGGAAAATAACATTCGAAGATTTAAAACCTACCGTGTTGACATTGGCGATATTGTTACCAATCACGTCCATTCTTGTCTGGTGTGTCTTAAGACCTGACACAGCAGAGTACATTGATCTCATCATAATGAAATGACCTCCATAAAAATTGTGTGCTGCCTCTCCCTTCTGGCATTCGGGGAGAGTACGCCCCCTTTCCGGTCCGGCTAAATAATCACAGCACCGTCAATATTTGTAAAAACCGCATCATCCGAACCGCCCTGATCGATAGCTGTCACTACCGTCTGATTCGGCACATTCACAATAAACGCAAGTGAATCCACAATCACAAGTGATTCCTGAATTCCCTTTTCCCTGGCCCTGAGCACTCCGGATTCCAGCCGCTCGCTCTGTTCCTCGGAAAGACGGATATTCCTGTCCGCGAGGCGCATTGTGGCATGTTTGGAAAACTTAAGCTCCTGGCTTTCCGCAGCTTCCTGCGTCTGTTTCTGCTTCAGGATCTCCTCAAAGGACATCCCCTGAGACTTTGCAGCATCCGTGCTTCTCTGGTTCAGATACTGGTCAGCTACCTGCTCAATCGAGGCAAACTGGTTACTGATCTTGGTCATAAACCTCATCTCCTGTCATCCTGATCCCGCGGCTTTATGACTTGCCCGCTCCGTCCGTGGAAGTGCCGGCGCCTGTCGTGCCGCCTGTCTGGTCGTTTCCACCGGTTCCTGTCGTGCCGCCTGTCTGGTCGTTTCCATCATTCTTGTCTTCGTCTTTTTTGTCACCCACGATCTCATTCATCCGCTCGACCAGTGCCTTAAACTTCTCCAGCGTATCGCTGTCGATCATGGACTTCTGATAAGCGGTCAGACTTGAATAAGCTGCGCCGAGCTTCGCGACCGCCTCCTCATCCGCTGCCGTCAGCTGATCCGGATCCGGAAGGGCAGCGACTGCATTTCTAAAGGTCTCGGCAAGAGTCAGCGCCTCCATGTAATCAGTATCGGCCACCTGATAGATATCCGCAAGCGAATATTTATTGCCATTGACAAATACATACATCTTGGAACCTTCATACTGGACGTAATCGACAAACCCTGCTTCCGCCGTTGTGTTGCCGGACTGGTTTGTCGACTTCACGATAACATACTTACCTACCAGACCGTTCGCGTTACTACTCTGGATACTCTGCTGCATATTCAGCATCGCCTCCATCTGCGAGAATGTTGCCAGCTGGGCCACATACTCGGTATTGCTGGTTGGCTCCAGCGGGTCCTGATACTGCATCTCTGCGCACAGCAGCTGTAAAAACTGGTCATAACCGAGCTCATTGCCTTTTGAGGCATTATCTTCGGTTTTATTCTCAGGAATCTTCCCGTCCACTATCGGTTGAATTAATGCCATATAGTTCTCCTTTCCTATGCTGTAAAATCAATCGAATTTCCCTGGTCCGCCATCATCTGTGCGACAAGGCTTTCCTCTTCAGACATCACGCCGCTTAATGCTTCCGGATCATCCAGACGGATTTTCCTGGTCTGTTTTGCTTTTGCCTGTTCCTCAGCCTGGCGCTCTTCCTTCCCTGCATTCTGCTCAAGATTGCGCTCGAACTCATGACTTGCAATCGTTACTTCCACTGCCTCGACCCTGACGCCGGCATCGTTCATACTCTGCCGCAGCTCCACGATCTGTGCCTCCAGCGCTTCCTTCACTGTCTCATTCTGCGCCATGATACGCGCGGAAACAGTTCCCTCATGAGCCGTCAGTTCCAGATAAAGCTTTCCCAGATGCTCCGGATTCAGCTGCATCTGAAGCGTGGTCACGTCATTTGCCGTGCTCACTCTCGAAAACTCTGCAATCTGCCGGATGATATCGGCCACATTCACCTGCTCTGTCATTCCTGCAGCTGCCTCCGGATTCTGTACCTGAACCTCTGCCATCTGCTGACCGAACGCGGTGTGCTCACCGTTCATAACCGGATTGTGACCATTTCCCCTGGCAGCCGCATGATCACGGTTCTGCCAGCCCTGCAGGGCTTTTCCCTCACCGTCATCATCTGTCATATCCTCCGGCGCAGTTTCCCCGCCCTGATTCTGTGTACCTTTCCCGTCAGGTGCACTGTCCTCTTCTGTTTCTGTGACAGGACGTTCCACCGTCTGTTCCGGGGCCTCCTCCACCGCAGCCGCGTCTGTGCGAATCTCACCGCTGCGCTCCTCTGCCACAACTGCTCTCTGTGCTTCCGGCGCTTCCGGGGTTTCCACCCTGCCGTCATCCGGCTGCCGGACATTTTCCTGAAGCTGTTCCGGCTCTGCGGCTTCCACCTCCTCTGTCCCCGGCAGATTCTGTGCCTCAAGCATCTGCGTCAGCTCTTCCACTGTGAGTCCAAGCTCCTGCAGCATCTCTCTTCCAAGTGTCCCCACGGCCTGCATCACCGTCAGAAACTCACTGTCGCACAGCAGATCACCAGCCTCTTTGCCTGTCAGCTCCGCCACAAGTTCCGCCAGATCATGTACATTCATCAGATCAGCAAATGTCACTCCCAGCAGCTCCATGGCCTCTTCAATCTGCTCCTCAGACACTCCGAGCTCTTCCTTTAAGACTTCCTTCACGTCCTCCGAAAACTGCTCAAGCTTCGAAGAAACCTGATCATCCGCATCACGGATGGAAGTGTCTTTTTCACGGATACCGTTTTCCCTGTACTGGTATCTGTCATAACTTCCAACCGCACCGGTTCCCTGATCCGGCTGCTTTCCGCTGCCGGAATCATGCAGCTGGCTCTGCAGGGTCGTACCTGTATGCCCCATCTGACTGAAAACTTTCATGAAATCAGCCTTTGGATCTTTCGACTGCGAAGATACACCTGCAGTCTGCGTCGTTCCCTGCAGAAACATTTTTCCAATTCCGGAAATATCTGTGGCTCCCACTCACTGTGCCTCCTTTCCCTCTGGCTTTACGCCTGAATATATTTATTCTGAAGGCTTGAGAATCTCCGCTACCTTTGCTGCGGTCTCGGTATTCATCTTGCCAAGAATATCAGCTCTCGACTGTGCGTCCATCTGATCCAGAATCTCTGCCACAAGCGCAAGATTGTTCGTCATCGTGTCAAATATGGCAGCGGCTTCTTTCGGTTTCATTGAAGTAAACGTCTTTACATATTCTTCAATCTTCCCGTCCGCAGCAGTCTGTTCCACCACCCTGCGGTAAAGTACTTCCGCATTTGCCGGATCGATGCTCTCATAATATGCTTTATATTCTTCTATATCGGGAGCGGATTCCGAAAAAACAACCTCCTCATAAAACTTCTGTTTCTGCGCCTCAAATTCCGCTTCCTCCTGCCGGTAACGCGCCAGCTCCTGCGCCTGCGCCTCAAGCTCCGCGATGTGCTCCGCATCTGAAGACGACGCATTCTGCGCCTCAGCCAGCTGAATCTCAAGTTCTTTGATCTTCGCAACCGCCTCCTCCAGGGAACCGAATGCATAAGCTTCCTCCTCAGTGGAAAGCTCCGGCACAACGCCGTCCGGAAGAATCCGGTTGACATACGGAACATTTTTAAGCACCGGCCCTAACACGGTTGAACCAAATCCGCCCACATCCCATTTGATCAGCAGTACAATAATCCCCAGCCAGATAGCAATGATAATGAGCGTCACAAAAAAGACCGCTATTTTGCCGCCAAGTGATGTCTCTTCCTCTTCCTCAAGGCCATCCGGATTTCCCGCGGCTTTTGCTGCTTCCTTCGCGGCTTTTTTCTCCGCTTTCCTCCGCTCTTTCTCCGCTTTCCTGGCCGCTTTTTTATCCAAAACCTCTTCGTTTTCTTCTGCCATATGTAACCTCCGTGTAACCGTTGCCTGAAACTGCCCTGATTTTTATGGCGGCCGCCCTTAATGGTGATTATAACTTACCAGTTCATCTATCTCCTTACTTTCGGCGCGCTCCAGCTGCTGCCGGAACTCATCGAATGCCCTTTCCCGCAGCTTCTCATGCGTTTTTCGCTCTACCATCACCGCGTTCAGCCGTTCTCTTGTCAGCTCAACATTTTTCTCCGCCGCATGGACATTCATCACCTGCATCCTCTGAACGCCCTTCATATAATCGATTGCCCGTCTGCATTCGCGGATATTCTGTACACTCAGAGTCCCTTTTACCAGCTCTCTTGCCTGCTGTTCATATCCCGCCCTGCGCACCATGATGTCCTGCAGCTTCCCCTGCTCCTCACGGAGGGCCGCATTTGCCATTCCGTAAGCAATTTTGGCCTGGTTCTCCAGCTTTACCTTGATATCCAGTATATTCTGCATCCGGTAAATAAATTTCGCCATAATCTCTCCTAGTTTTCAAAGAGGGCCCGCAAAAGCCCCATCTCATCGCCGAAGAGGAACTTCTCATCTGTTCTCTGGCACAGAAACTCATTGACTGCGTCAATTTTCTTCACTGCATAATCAATCTCACGGTTCGAGCCACTCTTATATGCCCCGATATTAATCAGATCCTCGGCTTCATTGTATGTCGCGAGAACATTCTTTAGCTTTCCGGCAAGTTCTTTGTGTTCACTCGTTGCGATCGAACTCATTACCCTGGAAATACTCTGCAGGATATCAATTGCAGGATAATGATTCCTGTGTCCGAGTTTGCGCGACAGCATAATATGTCCGTCCAGAATACTTCGCGCCGTATCCGTAATCGGCTCATTAAAATCATCTCCGTCTACCAGCACCGTGTAAAGTCCGGTAATCGACCCTGTTGTCGAGGTTCCCGCCCGCTCCAGAAGCTTCGGCATCTCCGAGTAAACACTCGGCGGATACCCCCTGGTCACAGGCGGCTCCCCGGACGCCAGACCGATTTCCCGCTGTGCCATCGAAAAGCGCGTCAGGGAATCCATCATAAGCAGAACATCTTTCCCCTGATCCCTGAAATATTCCGCAATTGCGGTGGCTGTCTTTGCAGCCTTATTCCGGATCAGCGCCGGCTTATCGGAAGTCGCAACGACGACAACTGACCGCCGCATGCCTTCCTCCCCGAGATCTCTCTCGACAAACTCCCTCACCTCACGCCCACGCTCCCCAATCAGCGCAATGACGTTGATATCTGCCTGTGTATTTCGTGCAAACATACCTAAAAGAGTACTCTTTCCCACACCGGAGCCCGCGAAAATTCCGATACGCTGCCCTTTTCCAACCGTAATCAGGCCATCCACCGCCTTCACGCCCAGCGGCAGAACTTCATCGATAATCTTCCTGCTCATCGGATCAGGCGGCTGGGCCTCCACCGGATACTCCTTCCCGGATGTCAGTTCTTCCGCATCCGTCGGTCTGCCAATGCCGTCCAGCAGATGGCCCAGAAGCGAATCACCCACTAAAACAGATAATGGATGTCCCGTATTTTCCACGATACATCCAACTCCGATCCCTTCCACATTCTCGAAAGGCATAAGAAGCAGACGTTTGTCGCGAAAACCCACAACCTCCGCCATAACTGACGTCCCTTTCTCTCTGTCAAGAATTATCCGACACAGATCATTCAGTTTTGCATCCGGCCCCACCGATTCAATTGTAAGTCCAACAATCTTTACCACCCTGCCGAGACAATTGAAATAAGTCTTCTCCGCAAGCTGCAGGTATTTCTCTAATTCATATGCCATAACATTATCCTTATGAACTCAACGACCGGATGTCCCTGATCAGATTTTCAAGCTGCGTGCCCAGACTACAGTCAAAAACGCCGGAGTCCGTCTCAATAATACAGTCTTTTCCTTCCATTGCAGAGTCTTCCAGTATCTCTATTTCTATATTATGCCCTACCCGCTCCAGGATACCATCCCTGTTGTCTTCCAGAAACTGTGCATTCTCCCTGGATACCCGGATCCGGAATTTCTTTTCCCCCTCAATGTTCAGTACCGCATTGCTGACAAGATGCAGAAGAATATCCTTTTTATTGTCAAACTGTATATGAAATACCCGCTCAAACACCTGCACAATCACATCCACGAGATCCTTTTCCATATTGTCACGCTGACTGCGGTATTCACTGTCAAGTCTGCGGCTCTTCTCGTCATATCTGCCTTTGAGTTCTTCCTCCAGACTCTCAAACTCCCTGGAAGCCTGAAGCTGACCTTCCTCATAGCCCTGTCTTCTCGCCTCCTCACGGATCCCCGCCGCATCCGCCTGTGCCTGGCTTACCAGCCCGTCCGCATCCGCCTGCGCTTCCGCGAGAATCCGCTCTGCCTCTTCCCGCGCCAGTTCAACCGGATCAGGTCCTTCCTCAACCACCTCCGTCTCTGCACTGATAATCCCCTCTGTAAAGCCGCCCGGCCCGCCGTCATCTTCCGGCGGCAGGGCAGTCTCCTTTTCAAGGCGGTCCAGCAGTATTTCGTTGGAATTTATAATCCGGGCATTATCCGGCTGGGAACGGACAAACCATTGCTTGTATAAATTAGACAACGATCTCGTCACCTCCGCCTCTGGAAATTACAATTTCACCCGCATCCTCCAGTTTACGGATCACACTCACAATCTTCTGCTGAGCCTCCTCAACATCCTTCATACGCACCGGGCCCATAAACTCCATATCCTCTTTAATCATGGCCGCCAGACGCTTTGACAGATTCTTAAAGATTACATTCTGCACTTCTTCCGCAGCGCCCTTCAGGGCAACACCCAGGTCGGAGTTCTCCACATCACGCAGCACGCGCTGGATTGCACGGTCGTCCAGAAGCAGAATATCCTCGAAGACAAACATCTTCTTGCGGATCTCGTCTGCCAGCTCCGGCTCTTCAATCTCGAGAGACTCCATAATATGTTTCTCTGTCGAACGGTCAACCGTATTTAAGATATTGACAATGGCATCCACACCACCGACAATTGTATAATCCTGATTTGCAAGTGAAGCAAGTTTCCTCTCAAGCACACGCTCCACTTCTTTGATCACGTCCGGGGAAGTCCGGTCCATCATCGCGATACGCTTCGCCACATCCGCCTGTTTTTCCGGTGCCAGCGAACCAATAACCATTGCCGCCTGCGGCGATGTCAGATAAGACAGAATCATGGCAATCGTCTGCGGGTGCTCATCCTGGATAAAGTTCAGAAGCTGGCTCGGATCCGTCTTTCTGACAAACTCAAACGGCCGCACCTGTAAGGATGCCGTAAGTTTGGCAATAACTTCCTGCGCCTTCTCGTCGCCAAGAGCTTTGTCAAGAAGTTCTTTTGCATATCCGATACCGCCCTCTGCAATATACTGCTGTGCCAGGCAGACCTGATAAAACTCGTTCAGCACATCTTCCTTTACCTGCGAGGATACACTCCTCGTATTGGCAATTTCAAGCGTCAGCTCTTCTATTTCATCTTCCTTCAGATGCTTGAATACATCCGCCGAGCGCTCCGGGCCCAGGGCAATCAGCAGAATCGCCGCTTTCTGGACCCCATTGTATTCCTCCGACTTAGCCATAATTAATTACTCCCACTCCTCATTCAGCCAGTTGCGTAGCAATGACGCCGCTGCTTCCGGATTATCTTCCACAAAACGTTCGATCAAAATACGGGTTTCCGATTTCTCGGAGAAACCGATATCCTCCAGATTTTCCTCTTCCACTTCTTTTGTCGTTTCCAGTAATGATTCTACAGAAAGTTCCGGTTCTATCGCTTGCTCTTCCTGTTTCCTCATACTCCGGAACACAACGAATCCAAGCAAAAAGAAAATCAGTACCGCAAGCGCAATCTGCAGATAATCGGCAATGTCACGCCCGCTTGCAGACGCATATTTAAAAAACGGCACGTCATATGCGACAATCGTAATATTGTCGCGGGAAAATCCGGTGGCGTTTGACACCATATCGTAAAATTCATCATCTACCGTCGTTTTGACGCGATTGCTGTTTTGAGCCACAAACTCGTCAAACGACATATTGTCAAGCGTCCCGTCCGCCTTTAAAGCCCTCTCATCATAAACCACATACGAAGTTGCCACAACAGAAACGGATGACGCCTCATAATCTATGGTACCTCCGTCGCTGTTTTTCTCCGTAACCTCCTGGCTAGTAAGATAATCCCTCTTCGTCTCGCTTGACGAGGAAGAAGTAACCTCTGAATCCGGCAGCGTATACGTCGTATCCTGCCCGTTGGTATCCGTACCCGGGACGTCGGCTCGTCCACCCTGGGCCTCCGACTCAAATGTACTTTCACTGTTGAGATAACCCTGCTCCCGTCCGTCGTCTACATAATAACGCTGGTTTACCGTTCTCTGCGTTTCAAAATTCATCGCCAGGTTCAGCCCGACCTCAACATTGTCATATACATCCGTCCCAAGAACAACGTCTTTTACTCCTTTTTTAACCATATTCTCCGCTTTGGCTTTTAAAGAAAGCTGGGAGTTTGCGCTTCCAATGGCCGACGAAGAATCCCCTCCGGAAAAAAGGACGTTTCCGTCCGAATCCAAAATCCGGATATTACTCGTGGATTTGTTACCGACCTCAGTCGCCATAAATTCGGCAATTCCGGCGGCCTGTTCTTCTTCCATCTCTCCGGACAAAGTCAAAATAACGCTCGCATACGTTTCCTGCCCCATGGAAATAATCGTCCCGTCTTCTTTCGGCATGGACAAAGATACATTGGCGCTTTCAATATTGGAAATCACCGCAAGATCTTCTTCGAATTTTTTCTCAAGGTATAACTGGTATTTCTTGCTCTTATCCGATTCCGTCGTGCTAAAGCTTCCGTCAAATACGTTTTCTATGCCGTAGCCGTCTGCCGGGATATTATTTGCCCCAAGCAGAATAGATGCGTTGGCCTGATCCTTTACATTTACCGAAAAACTCAGCCCGTCCGGAGAAACCTGGGCGTCGATATTTTCTCCGGCCAGCAGTTCCTTGACCTGCGATGCCTGTTTTGCATTTTCACAAGTAACAAGCGGAACCATCGTCGGCTGATTCATCACAACTGCCAGAATTACAAGCGCCAGCACGATAACCGCCGTTATGCTGACAAGCAGTGTCTTTTGTTTTATCGAAAACTTCTTCCACCATTCACCTATTTTATTTATTATATTTTGCACATTCTCTGGCATTTTGCTTCCCTACCCTACTAAACAGACATATTCATGATTTCTTTATACGCTTCCATTACCTTGTCCCGAACCGCCACGGTATACTGCAGGGCAAGGTTTGCCTTTTGCTGCGCAACCGCCAGTTCATGCGTACTGGACGACTCGCCAAGCGCAAAGCGGATCTGCGCAGATTCCGCTGCATTGTGGTAATTATTGGTTTCATTGATCATATTCAATGCCGTATCCAAAATAGAACCGAAACTGCCGGCTTCATCTGACGAAGCCTGTACCGCCCTGTTCTGTCCGTAAGACTGTGCTATGTAATCAGGCGCTACGCTGTATAATGAAGCTACATCCATTTTTGTATTCCTCCCTGAAATTTTTATCTTTCACCCGCATTATTGCTTCCCAACCTGCAGGCCTGCCTGAGCCATGGCTTTTACCGCATTAAATGCGGTAACGTTCGCCTCATATCCTCTGCTGGCATCAATCAGATTTGTCATTTCCGTCACAATATTGACATTCGGATACGATACGTATCCGTTTTCATCCGCATCCGGGTGAGCCGGATCGTACTTCATAATAAAATCGGTTGATTCGTCGTCAAGCACCTTTGTTACCTTCACTCCGTTCCCGCCGTAGTGGCGTGCAGATTTTGAAAGCACATCTGCAAATGAAACTTTGTCTTTTTCCGCAAACGTCACAATCTTCCTCCGGTAAGGCGTACCGTCTTCCGTGCGGGTTGTGTTCACATTTGCTACGTTTTCTGCAATGATGTCCGTACGGAAGCGTTCTGCCGTCATTCCGGACGCGCTGATATCAAATGCCTGAAACAATGCCATTTTATCTCCTCCTCGTTCCTGTTGTTATACTATATGCCACTGTAATGTAACTGCAACAATTTATGCGCAGAAACTGTGTACTATGCCTGTTTTATTTTGACATAGCAACGCGAAGCCTGGAAAACTCCTGTGTCATAGAATCAATCAACGCATCATAACGGATTTTTTCTGATGCAAGTTCCACGTTTTCCGTATCCACATCTACATTATTCTTATCCACACGATAAGAATAGTTGGCATGGTCATAATAGGTAGACGCATTCAGGCGGCTTAAATCCACATGATCTACCTTGTCGTCCAGCGTACGGTATTTCATGCTGCCAAGTTCCCGTCTCAATACGCCTTCAAAATCCACATCCTTGCGTTTATAACCCGGCGTATTTACATTTGAAAGGTTATTTGTGATTGTCTGCTCTCTCAGCCAGCTCGCATCCGCCGCTTTATTCAGGACATTGATATAACTGTACACATTCGTCGAAAACATAAATTCTCCTCACCGACCTTTTCTTTCATAGTTATTTTATTCTATTCCATATTATAGAGATTATTAAAACAAAACACAAGTATTTTTTTATCACTTTTTACACCATATTGTATTTTTTTGCGTATTTAACACAAAATATGTAAAAAAAAGGATTTACAGTAAAATACTGTAAATCCTTCTGTAAATTTTTTTCATTTAATGTTCATTTTGGCGTCTGATATTTTGCAGTTCGTCGAAAACAACGTCGTTTAATACCTTAATATAAGTTCCTTTCATTCCGGAGGACCGGGACTCTATAACTCCTGCGCTTTCAAATTTGCGCAGTGCGTTGACTATAACGGAACGCGTAATTCCAACCCGGTCCGCAATTTTGCTGGCAACTAAAATACCTTCGTTGCCGTCGAGTTCTTCAAATATATGCGTAATGGCTTCGAGTTCCGAGAAGGAAAGCGTATTGATGGCAGATTTTACGATATGGATTTTACGGCTTTCTTCGGCGCTCTCTTCATTGACGGAACGCATCATTTCAAGCCCGACTACCGTCGTGCCGTATTCGCTGAGTATAATATCGTCAATATTATACTGCGCGTCGCACCGGTACACAAATAAAGTCCCCAGCCGCTCCCCCGCTATATCAATCGGTGTAATGATTGCACAATATCTCTTTAAATCATCAGCAAACCCCAGTGTTTCCAGGTTTACGTTTTCTTTTGTCGAAAGTATCCCCAAAAGCCGTTCATTCAGAAGCGGATCGATAAATCCGCCAACCTCATCCACAATCAATTCTCCAATTTCTTCAATTCCTTTGCTGATACTGCTCCCTAAGACCTTTCCTTTTTTGCTGATTACCAGGATGTTGGACTTCAAAATCTCCGTCAGTACCTCACATATGTCGTTAAATACCACTTTAGAAGAATTATTGTTGTGCAAGAGTTTATTAATTTTTCTTGTCTTATCCAACAACTGTACACTCATATGATATCCTCCTTATAAATATTCTGAATTTTGTATTAGCTATGTCGTATTTTAGCATATAAATTCCGAATGTACAAGAATATTCATATAATTTTCACAAATTCTATTCCTTTTTTTCCGTGCGCGCTTCACTGTATCCGCATTGTTCATCCGCACACGCCAGTTTATTTCCTTTTTCCAGCATATAACCGCCGCATTTGGGGCAGGGTTTTTCCGACGGCCTTTGCCATGACATAAATTCACATTCCGGATTATTTTCACATCCGTAATACTTTCTGCCTTTTTTCGTCTTTTTAATAACGACTTCTTTTTGGCAGAGGGGGCATTTAATACCCGTTTTTTCCAGATAAGGCTTTGTACTGCGGCATTCGGGAAATCCCGGGCAAG
>OFHM01001202.1_pt1 | contig 17740 bp, 15 predicted proteins | sample 1521311 | NCBI WGS metagenome assembly OFHM01 (sample SAMEA3504083, study PRJEB24116) | mouse gut metagenome | biome: mouse gut; feature: mouse-associated habitat; material: faeces | place: Denmark | collected 2011 | reverse complement strand
TGGTTTCTTTATCCCATATTTTAGTAAGACCATAATCCTTGTTCATCCCTACCATGGAACTATTAACTGCGGTCAAGATAGTTGGAATTACACCAAATTTTTCGATTAATCTTTCTATTCCTTGGATCATCTTATCCCCGAAAGTAAGTCCATTCAGTACAGTATTCTTGCTTATAATGGAATTAACTAGCGAATCCCATGAATTTTGAATCTGGTTGATTTTTCCGCTCCAGTTATTAGCAGATTTCATGGCTTCTTCCATCGCTGAACCGGCACCCTCTGAATAGTCTACAAGCATCTTATCAAAAAGTTCCATGTTCTGAAGAAGGGCAGCTAATTTCGATGCCTGATGCTTGCCGCCTATATTAGTCAGGATTTCAGCCCGCAGAGCATCGTCTTCATCTAACTGGTTAAATGTTTTCGCTAAATCTCTCAATATAGAAATCGGGTCACGTAACTTCTCAGTACCATTGACGAATTCAGTCATGGAAGCATTTGCCGCATCTAATGTATCTGTTATCTTGGAAGATGTAACATTCTGCAAATTAATAAGGATTGCTTTTATTCCATTCCCAACTTCACTACCGCCAAGTTTTGTAACAGCTTCCATTGTACCAATCATTGCTGATAAATCTTCTACCGATACACGATAACTTGACGCAACTGTTCCTGCTTTACTCATGGCAGTAGCCATATCGGACAATGCCACACTATTACGGTTCGTTATGCTGTTCTGACCATCAAGCACAGTATTTATTTTCTCTGCCTCACCATTAAGTTTATATGCCGCATTAGTAGCAAGAATATAATTATTTGCCAAATCAGCACTCATATCACCTGCCGCCTGTGCAAGCAAAGACTGTTCAGCCATGGCAGTTCCTTTTTCACCATAGAAACCGGAACGTGACATTTCCTGAATGCCTGTCAGATAATCACTTGCTGTCTTTCCATATTTACTGGCTGAATTAAAAGATATATTGCCTAATCTCTCCAATTCTTGTGCGGTCAAATTAGAAGTTTTACTAATTTCTGTAAGAATATCGTCAATATCTTTTAATGTTCCTAATGATTTTGTAAAGTTATTAATTGCCAATGTACTGATACTGAATATGCTGCCTAATTTAGTAACATGCCCCAACATATCCTTGATTTTATCAGTTGTGCTTTTTGTATTATAACCTATTGAAGCCACAGAACTTTTGTAAAGTTGGAATGCGTCTGTTGCTTCCCTTAAACTTTTCTTATCAGTAATTGCACCAATAAGATCACGAACTTTATCAGCCTCATTCAAAAGAACACTTGATTCACTAATTTTTGTATTTCGATTCAGATATGTAGTAAGGTCATTATCCAATTTACTGCGCTTAGAATCGAAATTTACACCTATAGAAATAGGATTTTTCTCTGCGTATGCCTTTAAATCTGCAACAATTTTCTGCACTTTGATCTTTGTTTTATTTTCGTCAATATTCAAAGCATCGATATCTTTGAAAGATACATTATTTAGAGCTTTACTAATGTCCGACTTTATATTCTTGCTATCAATTTCTGCTTTCAGCTTAATTGTAGATAACTGTCCAGACAATTGCTTGATATAAGCATTTATTTCCTTCTTACTACTGCCCTGTGCTAACGTGGCGGTAAGACGTAACATGTTGATTGTTTGTTCTAATTGCTTAAGATCATTATTAATCTGCTTTTGAGATTTATTTTGGTCTAAGGCAGATAAAAGATCAATTATATAACTATCGTTCAAATATGTTTTCCTCCTTGTTTTGAACATAATAAAAGAGAGACTAATTTCAAAATAATCTCTCCTACAAATCGGTACTCAATATTCAATTTTTCATAATATACTATTAAAATCTCTTCTGACATCTTACACAAACACGATCTATCCGGTTTGTCGCAAAACCTGTCAGAAGGCTAAATTTTCTAGGAACCATCTGTACCTGTGTACTTCTACAGCGTGGACAACGTACTATATCAGGCGAATTATTATTTATAAGCGGGCTGTTGGGTAAGACTTCTTTTAATTGTCTCTTTGCATCTTCTACATCTACAGCGTCAAATGTGTATAGAGGAGTAAAATCATCATATAACATATCATCTAATCCTCCCCCACCTTCCTTATAATAATACCACTTAGTTTTCTCTTTCTCAGATTCAGCAGAACTCTCTACATCCTCAAGTAAAGAACCTCCACATACCAAACATATATTTTCACTATTTCTTCGTTTTAAAATGTCCTCATTTAGTGCTGAATTACAATGCGGACACAAAATAGTTCTTGACATAACCACTAACTCCCTATTAATATTTTCAATCTCGTTGTAAATCCATCAGAACTCCTTCTTGCAGCGGTTACAGACTCTTTTTACCTTTCCACTTCCCCAAAATCCCGTGAGAATAGAATAACCACGATTCAACAAAGTATATTCCTGCCCTCCGCATCTTGGACAGCGGATAACATTTTCTGCATTCTTAGTCTCTGAAAATGCGTCTGGAATATATGTACGTAGTATCCTTTTAACTTCATCTAATCCACATTTTGATTCTGGTGGTGCTTTAAACTCTTTGATAAGGAAGAATGTATCCCCATGCTGTGATAAATCAATCGGAACATCCCTTAAGCTAGCTGTTTTCCCATTATTGCTCTTATGACCATAATAATACCACGTAATCCAGTCAGGATGCTCTTTTTCAGGCTCCGAACTTTCACCCCAAATCTTCCCACAAACAGGACATTTATCCATGCCCTTTACCCTATCTAATGGAAATGTTGAACCACAATCACATACCACATTTGCCATAACACCCAACTCCCCTTTTCATCCTTCATCTTACCTACGATTATATCATACCTGTTATTACATTTTCAATAGATTTACCAATAATATTCGAACATATTTTCTTTTTTCTCTCTTCTATATATTATAATTCTTCTTTTCGGCACTCTTTCTATCAGTTAAACAATAATTTAAACTCCAGGCCACAGTTCATTTACGATTCTGCTGGCAAGATTACAGGGTATAAAACTAAAGGCGGTGCTGATACAGTATTCCCTTTTAAGTCAGCAACTATTACCAATATATATACTACCCAAGGAGAGGGAGGTACAATAAATGTAACCAACATTGCCAAAGACTATAGAAACTTATCAGTGAATAATTTTATTATTGAGCCAATATATGGGTACTCTGTTAATGGAGGATATTGGACTGGCAAATCAAATTATTGGAGTTCAGCTTTTTCTAAATCATATGATAACCAAACAGGCATCTTTACTTACAGGGGATTGTATACAGCACAAACAGTAGATAATGCCGGAGGCTTGATTTGTAATATATTCCTTATAGAATAATAATCAAAATGTCATGCCTAAGTGTCTATCAATACTTGGAAAAATATATTATTACCATGGTATGGCCAAGAAGATAAATATTATAGCACATGTACCACTTCATTTCTTGACCAACAGCAAATTATACCACTTGACAAGAAGTATATGTTTTTCATAATTCTTTAAGGGACTATTTTAATATCAAATACTGCCTTATTTTTGAAGCAGCCTACCCAAAAGCCAACTGAACATTCGCCAGAGGGAATTGTGTATTCGGTACCTTTTGCAATACTTGCAGGTTGATTTGTGCTTGTTATACGTTTTATAATTCTATTGCCAGTCCCATCATTCATCCCTAATTCGATAAAGCTTTCATGCTGTGTTTGCCCACCGTCTACAGGTGTCAGTGAGACTTCATTTACAACAATTTTAGTGAAACCATTTACAACAGCAGTAGTGCTAGTAGTTTTAAATGACAAATCTGCCCCAAGCAAGTTTCCTTTTAGTACAACAAAATTGTTACCACTACCCAATAATTTTTTTGACGCTGAATCAGCACCATTCTGGATGTAATACTTTGTATTAGCACCGCTCCCTTCAACAACCAGCTTAACACTGCCAGGTACTTTAGCATTTAAATTATTGTTTAATGAATTAACTGCCTTCGCACTTGCCGCAATCCTGGATGATGTGCTTGCCAAGCTATCCGTTATTCCGTCAACTGCCCCTAATTTTGTCTCTGCATTCTTACCATCGTTAAATTCACAGTCAGATGCCTTATGCCAGAAGGATAGCCTCTGCCATTGTTTTGTTGCGGCATTGGCCAGTTTCCTGAATTTCCTTCCTGTTACTATTGTTTCATTAATTGCCATGTAGTTGTTCTCCTTTCAAAGCAATAAAAACCACCCCGAAGAGGTGGATGTATACATAAATTAGTTTTATTTTTGTTTTTTAAATCCAGATTGTATTTTCAGGCGCTTCATCTGGTTCTTTTTCTTCTTCCCATTCACTGATTACTGGCTCCTTTTCCTCTTCATTGTCATTAATGAATATTTGGATCGGTTCTAATGGTTCCGGGACATCACTATCTGAAAATAACTGGATTGTTTCAAGTGGCTCTATTTCATCAGTATCTGTAAAAATAGATATATTTTCAGTGCGGAAATGAAGCTTTTCATCATAATACATGAATGGCTGTTCCTTGGGGGGTTTTTCCAGCAGATACTTCTGCAGGCTGTAAATGCGGTTTTCGATGAGGTTAAAAAAGTCAGAAAAATAGCCATAGATGCCACTTTGCTGGTTTATATAATCATTTGCTTCATCATAGTTACCCTGTGCAACCAAACTGTTATAATAATTGATGGCTTCAATATTTTCAAGATTGTTATCCTGAAAAAAAATCATTTCATCTATTTGGTTAGGATAATATGACACTGGATTGCATAACATTAATATCACCTCCCCAGCCAGATATCACCTTCAAGGCAATCAGGTTCATCCTCTTCAACATATACAATCTGCTGCATTAGCTTTGCGTATTTTTGGGCATTGAATATTTCCTCTTCCCAAGTTCTGAATGTGGCTGCATCAACAATATAATGTGGCAATACATCTTTATTAGCCTGTATCAAACGTGCTGCCTGGCCATAGAGCCCTTTTTCCCTAAGGGAATTTATTTGGTTGATTATAGGTGCGATATTGTCATCCGCATTTCTAAAATCATGTTTTGTTATTAGCTTACTTGGAAAAGCGCTAAATTCATTTTCATATGCTGGCATAAATATCACCTCCCTTAAGCGTCTACCCAAGTAGCCCCAGCAGCTAAATTCGATGGTTCTGCGCTGGAATATGTTATGCCATTCTTCGCATTCCCATTTAAATTGCCATTAATCATGCCATTTGGGGTGATGGATACTTGCGCTGTTACTTTATTGGTACCCGCATTATAATCTGTATCGGTGATATATGTAAAAAATAACGTATTATTAGTGTACGCGCCTATTTCCCATGAACCGTTGTTAGTTTTTATGCTGGCCAATGGTATATATTGGCTTGAACCCATACTATTTGTACGCACTAAAGCACCGTCACGCCCGTCGCGCCATGATTTTGATATTCCGTTCCTTGCGACTTGGCCTGACAATGTCAAACTGCCTGGAAGGTTTGTATTGCCACTCCCGTCAAGCAAGGTCAGAGTCCTTTTTAAAGTTACAAACTTTCCAGTATATTGCCTGACATATATTGGCTCATTTGCGTCATCAGCGGTTGCGATTTCACAATAACCTGCATTGGAGGCGGTTGCCCCGCCAACGATCCGCCAGTAATCATTCCCCCCACATATTCCGCCGATTCCTTTGACAGATGTCCCCGAATCAGTAAATTCAACGCTTCCTGTCAGGTTCCCTCCAGATAATGGGAGATAATTAGTTGAATTTGCATCATCCCTCCATGCCGGGGTGCCATTTGCATCTGTTTTCCAAACCTTATTTGCCTGGCCGCTGCCTTTTGCGACATATCCCTCGCTATCCTTTGTACAGGCTTTCCAGGTGTCTGTAAAGGCTGCATTATTTGGGACGGCTTTGCGCACACTGGTATTCACCCATGCCCCCCATGCCCCGTTATGCCGCACACGTTCATACCTGTCACAATTAGTGGCAGATACACTGCTATCTACAGCAAAATGGTAAACTATTTGGCGCAGGTAATTTGCGTTATGGGCGATTACGGTACCATATATCCATCCCGTAGCCGGGGCGTTTGTTGCGCCAGATGCCATATACCAGCCATTTGTTGTGGCACTATTCCAATCAGTTACTGTTTTACAGAAATCAGATAACCTGAATGTTGTACCAGACAACGCCAGGTGTGCCCCTGCTGTATATTTTGTGTCAGGGGGTATATCTGCTGTAGTATACACCCTATACCAAGCCCCCCATGCGTTGTTATAATAATTCCGCATATACCGTTTGGGGTTAGCCGCCATATATTCAACGATCTCCTGATATATGCCTGCATGTTTCCCCACGGCCATAAAAAAAGCATTTGCTGTTGGGCAGTTCACAAAAGTTGCCACAGTTGCATTTGCCGGGCTGTAATAAAACCCGCATGTTGAAATATTATTCAGGTTTGTATTTTCTGCGATATTTTGTGCATTAAGATAGTTTGCGCTTCCCCCGTTTGCGGGCATAGATGCTGGTTTGTTCTTGATAAATGCATCTGAATTTGCATCTGTAACATTCCAGTCAGACTGTACATTTACTTCGGCCCCTGGTGCGACCCCTCCGAGTTTTTCCTTTTCAGCATTGGTATAATCGTTTGTGGATAACCCTTTTCCAGCTATTTTATCAACTTTTGCAGTTGTAATGTTATCAATTAAGGATTTATTATTTTTAATATAAGTAACAATTTCACTTAATTGGTCAAGCGTTGTATCGTCACTGTCTGCCAATGTATTCAATCTTACAATTAGTTCAGATATACTCTCATTAATGGATGATTCTGCCATAATAGCCCTATTTGTTTCATTGGCTATATTATTTGAAAGTCCGTCCTCTGAAGCGTTCGCCCTGGCAATTTCACTATTAAGGTTTTGGATAATTTCATTTTCTTTTCCAATAGCCCTTGATATTTCAGAATTTAATGATTCTTTTGTTGCAAGCAGGTTGTCCTGGCTTTCATTTTTTTGCTCAATTTTTTTTAAGGCAGAGTCAACCAAGTCCATATTCATGTTAAAAATATTGACATCATACCGTTCGTTTGATATTGGTTTTTGAAGTTTATAATTTGGGGAATAGTTAATAGATACCACCACCTTATGATAAATTTATATATTTCTTTATAGATCCATTATAATTTGTCACCACGCATAATGGTAGTAAGCTGTTCATGTGTATATTTGCCAAGCACTCCATGCTTATAACCAGACAGCACTTTATGTGTCCCTTTTTCTTTAAGCAGCATTTCATATAGGGGATAGAACCTGTACATTGTAATTGTTGTTGTGTATGAAGAAAAATCATGGGACACTGAACTGATGATATATTGGTGTTCCCTGTCAGAATCGCTCCGTTTATAAGACACTTTTTTATTCACGTCAAGAAATGGCAGGAGGGCAGTTGTGATTGTGATATTGTCTGTCAGCCTGCAGTTTTTCCAATTTTCCCACTTTGCCCTGTCTGCTGCTAAGTCATCAGAAGTGATATTGTCATATTCGCCGCCAGTTTTAATATCAGGGATTTCACCTAACTTTTCAACAGTAAAAGGTGAATCATTTACAATTACCATATCAACACGCTCGCAATGGTAAAACTTCTGGAAGTATTCTTTTGAATATAATTCGTATTTTTCCCCATCAGGGCTCGTAACAAACTGCCCGCTTTTTTTCCCGCTGGCCAAAACATTGATGGCATGTACCTGCCATTGGCCTAATAAATAAGCTTTAACCACATCCTGCTTGTCCACGCGGCTTTTTTTTATCTTAAAGGCATATACTTGGTTGGGTTTTAGTGTATCAGGTTTGGCTGGCTCTTCATTTGCCTCATTCAAAATGGGGATTGCACCAAAGCCGTTTATATTTAGGCAGGGGGCTGCCTGGTTCAGCGAAGGAATTTTTATTGCAATCACATCGCCATTATAATACCCCTCTTCATAACCAACAATGGTGGAAGAGTAAGTATTATTTTCATAAGTACATTCTTCACTATAAAAATCAGCATCAATGACCCTGCCCCAGATTTCACATATATTCCTTACTTTAGCCATGTCAACCGTGGTATTTTCTGATATCAGTACCTTTTGGAGAAAATCATTGTCCAAACAGATATCATCTTCATAGCACATAGGTTTTAGCTGGCAGACAAAAGTGTTGTTTTCCATGTCGAAGAACATTTCATAATTAGGGTACAAGTCACGGAAAGTTGTAAGGATAGATAGGATGCTGCACCCGGCAGAAAAATCCTGGTCAGATGGTATCGCATTCCAAGTTTCATTTTCTTCCCTATATTGCTGCCATTCTTCGTTATATTCTGGGATGCCCTTATATTCACCAATGTCGTCGATCCTATGGTTAGTTATCCCCGCTAATTTTTCAAGTGTTTCAATAACCGCATTGCGGATGATATTATATTCGATAACTTCACCTGTTTCCTCATTTTCCTTATATGCGGGGTAACTGATAGTTAATGCACCTAACTGCCCATTTTTTGTGCCGTCCAGTTTTTTCATAAAATCAGAACAGTTGACTGCCATGCTATTTGTAACTGCATCATAAGTGCCAGACGTATCAGCATATACATAATATCCCAAAGGATAGAATTTATATTGCCTGGTCCTTCTGTTTAACAGCCCAATTGATATCCTTATATCTTTATTCAGCCATAATAAGCTTGTTTCTGTAAGCTTTATGTGTTCTGCCAAAGTAGGCTGGACAGTAAAATTGGCAGTACGCTTTATATCTGATTCCCCGGATATTGACATACTGCCGCCAGTTAACCCACATTCAATATTCCCAATTATTTTTTGTTTTGTGTCCAGTACTTCTATTTTTAGTTTCATAGTCTGAGGTGCTGCTGACTGTTGGAGTACTATTAATAAATCTTCCTGTGTAATAATATCTGCCATTAGCTATTCCACCATTCTGGTTCTATATTAGAGAAGCCTAAGTAATATAAATCCTCCTCAGAATTAACGCTTCCAACCTCGGCCCATGGCCAGGAAATTTCACGGTCATTATAGCCCAGGTTTGCCGTATCGGCAGGGCTTGGGGTTACCTGGGCTAACCATAATCGGCCGTCAGGTAGTTTTAATATCTTGGGTATGCCGTCACATATGAAATCCATAAAGTCCCGTTGAAATTTGGTGCGCTGGTGATCATACTCTTTATCATAGGCCAGCTCGCAGCCCGCCTCATCAATAAGTGGGACAAAGGAACCCTTGCAATTACCAGTATCATAATTAGCTGCCGTATTTCTTACAAAGATTGGATACCTGCCGTTTAATAATTCAACAGTGGAAGAGGGGATGTTGCGTGTAGTATCACAGTACCCATCTGTTATTTCAGTCCCCCAGACGGTATCTCCTTCAATTAAAAACATTTTATCAAAATCAGAAACGATCCTTGTAGTAGCATAAATGCCTTCGCAACCATATAATACAGGTACAATAGCATATTCTACTGGCTGGCCTGATGCAACAAAGTAATCAGGGTAGTTTATAACAAAATCATCCAGCCCCTTAACTTCTTTAGCAACAATTGTTTTCCATTTGAAATTTCCTTCCGTCCTGCTTTTTAAAATAATATGTGACGTAGTTTCCAGGTTCCAGTCAACATTCCCTGCATTTGTAGTATTATCAAATTTAGCCCATAATATCGTATCAAAATCCCATTGGGCAGGGCAGTTATTGCTTAATTCAAAGTCAGTATTTTTGGAAATATATAGGTCATCATATATACCGTTTTTTAATTCTACATAATTAATATTTTCAATGCCAGTGGGTGTAGGGGCACATGCTAGTGCACCTCCCACAAAATTACTTCCGCATAGGAACATATGCCCTTAATCACCTCCTAACCATAAGTCATTAAGTATTGTGTTTAATGGTTCAGCTTTATCTAAAAATGTTGTATAGGAATCTTTCCCTACAACATAAGTATTTCCATCCGTATTGACCCAGGCATCATTATCAGACATTAACTGCTGGCTTGGCCGTTCTGTGCCATACCATATATCGCCTTCTGTTGTAAACCCAAGCTCAATGAATACTTTTAACTGGTACACATTATTTTTCCGCCTGATGGCAACCGTAACCATATCAGTATTATCAAATACCTGCGGGCCAGAATATATTAAATAATTATTGGCACCATTAGGTACGAGAAGCCTGAACCTAAGTTCCCCATTGGTATAAATGCGTGAACTTAGCGTCAGCCCTAAATTGCCATTCTTCATTTTAAAAATGTCTGCAGTCTGCCATAAATGAATCCCGCGGATTATCACAGTAAAGTCGCCTTCAATAAGGAAACCCTTATCATAATATAGGATTTTGTCCCGGAGGTCTATCATGCCGTCAATATATTCGAAACTATCTGTGCCATTATATTGGATGATAATTAGGTTTGTTGCAACTTGGATACATCCTTGGGATGGGAGTGGGGTAGCATAGATCCTTGCATACGTATTAGGGTTTTCAAATTTTACAGTAATTTCAACATAGCCTGTATCCAGTTCCATTCCGTTGACAGTGACACCAACACATCTAATATAATAAACGGTATTGTTATCAAGGCCCTTGTAGGTATAGCTGATATCAACCCCATCTGTCAGTTCATTGCTTTGTGTTAACTGTTTTTTGGAGGCATCATATAAATAAAAAATGTATTTGCTTATATCTTCCCAATCCTCTGAATAATAATGGATAGTGGCAGTAAAAGATGAATTTGTGATTATTTGGTTCTCCGGGATATCTTCAAAATAAAAGTCAGGGGTGGCAAATGTGTAGAAGAGGACTTTATTGGATAATGCTGATGGGATATTTTCTACATCATATGTTTGCGCCTGTATAATATATTTTTTGCTGTTTTGTAATGTGTGGGCAGGGATGGTATGCTTTAATGCAAAGGAAGATACTAAGTCGTCAAATACTACATTATTTGTATCGCTGTCATATATGATTACCCTGTTTGCATGGGCGCGGTTGCCCATCCAAGAAAGGGTGATTTCAAAGTCTTTATTTGCATCGAAAGGCTGGATACGCATTATGGTAGGTTTTGCCATTTTATCACCTTCTTTCTTTTGAAACTATTTTATCCACAAGCCATCTCAAAGCTAAAAGCCTTCTTTTAATTTTTGCTGATAACTATCCCTGATAACTTCAATAGAGATTTCGACTTCTCCATTGACTAACCCATGGTCGATGATTATTTTTTCATACTTTTCATATGTTGAAATTGCATGGCGGAGACATTCCTTGCTAACATCTTTGCCGCTTGCTATTTTGTCAGCAATATGGATAATTTCCCATCTGTAGTCATTGATTTGTTTGTCTACAAACATATCAGTAAGTTTTTTAATATCATCTTTCATTTCTGTGTCATGGTCATCAGATTTTTTCATATCTTCCATATGTTTTTTTTGTAACAAGGCAAGGTTCTGGGAAGTCTGGATTATAAGCTCATGCTCTTCCTTTTTTTGTCTCATCCACTTTGTTTCTAACCCAAGTTTATCAATACACCACTCAAATATAGAGACAATTGCTTTGATACCAATTAGCGTAATAAAGACAGACGTCATAACATATGAAAAATTAATATGGAGTAATTCATTTACTGCATCCATTCATATATTGGCCTTTCCTTATAAAATAGTAATGTACTTGCTGGACACATAACCGGCAAGGTTATCTTTTGTTTTCACTTTATACCATCCATTGTCAGCCTGTTTCATGAGATAAACTTCATCATTTACATTTAAAACAGACAGAATATTATTTACTTCAACTTTAGGTTCTTTCCGCATATTCAGCTTTGTACAATTAAATATTTTTCCCTTGGCAGCAATAACATACTCACCGGAAATATATCCCTTGCCAGTCCGATACCAATTATTAGATGTTTTAGCGGTTAACTGGACCAATTCTCCCTTTTTATACGCCCCTGTTTGGGAAGAGGAAGAATTTGGGGCAGAGCGGATAGTAAGATTTCCAGAGAGCGTGTTGATTTTACCGAGAAGTTCTACAGATTCTTCTGTGGGAATATTTGATGGCGGAATGGATGGGCTAATATTTCCATATATGAGATTCATATCAACATATCCAGATATGCCATTAACAGATCCTTTGGAAGAATATTGCCAAATATATTCACCAATATTAGGCTTTAAATGTTCTTTTATAGTGCCATTATCTTGGGATGGATACCTTGCGATCCAGAACTTACAGCCTGATTTTTTTAGTTCTGTGGCGTGGTATGCATTTTTGTACCAGTCAAGATTAGAATATATATGGCAATAATATCCTAATGATTTACAGGCGTTAATGTATGATTGGGCTATAGATGTTACTTTGTCTTTACCAAGTTTTCTCTGTTCCGCCCATTCTAAATCCAGCCATATATCAATTTTCTTTCCTTTTAATTTGCTGGCCATATTAACGGCATCTTTCTTAGCAGTATCTTCATTAAGGGCGTAGGAAAACTGGTAAACACCTAATATTTTTATCCCATTTTTAACCGCCTCTGAATAATTTTTTTCAAATGTAGGATCTAGTGTCCCGTTTTTTACGACGCCTCTTAAGATAGCATAATCAATACCAGATTGTTTCACCTTTGCCCAATCTATATTACCCTGGTAGCTTGAAATGTCTATAGCTTTACGGGATGAGGAAGCGCCCGGTTGTATTCCGTTATCTAATGCCATGGCTACATGTGACCCCTCTTTAAGGAAGATCCCTCCGCGTTTAGCGTTCTTATCAGTTATTATATGTTGGGGGTCAATGTATGGTGTAAATTTTCCGGTTGATAATAAAACATTTCTTAGGTTCCGTGTGGTACAGGCTGGGCTAATATTTAATCCGGCCATAATATAACAACAAGCAACAAGGGAAGAGCAGTCACACTCGCATGGGGTTAGTTTTGATACATCTTTGTGTTTTTTCAGTTGGTTGTATAAGGTAAGGCGCTCTGATTGGTCATATCCGACGTTATCATTATTACAAATCTGTTCCATGTATGTAGCAGCAATTTCTGCAATACGTTTATCGGTACATTCTAAATAATATTGCCAGGGCTTAGAGTACCATTGCCTTACGCAAACTTCTTTCTTTGTTGAGTCACCGGCCTTACCACCAGAGACTTTACCGTTTTCATCAATACTGGCATGTCCTATTCTTATACTCATATTTAATTCCTTTACTGTTTCTTTGCCATATTAACAGATGACTCAATTTTTAACTGTAACCATTTATCAAAAGAACCATACACCTCACTAATTGCTTTTTTAGATTCCTCAGATATTGCAACCAATGCAGTATTATAAGCTTTTTTCTTAGCTTCTTCCCAAGACTCTTGGGTGAATTCATTTTTGGATTTTAAGGTATCTACAAATGTCTGGTTCACATATAATACTGCGTCCATAACATCAGACATAGCATCCTTTATAAGATTGCTAATAATTTCATTCTTGGTTGCCTCTTCGATAATACTACTTTCTCTGATCTTTGCTTTAACTAAATCAACAGCAAATTTAACTGTCACAGGTAAAATAGCTGTCAACACAATATATAAAATATAATCAAGCATTTCTGAAAATTGCATAATTCCTCCTAACCAGCCGCTCCCAGGTTTACTGTGTGTTTAAATTCCTGAGCTTTTCAACACATTCTTTTAGTGTCCTGCATACATAGTCTAAATCTGTTTCCTGTAACATCTCTCCAAAGCTTAATCTGATACAGCTGTTAATATCCTTTTTATTCAGGCCAATGGCAGAGAGGGTGTCAGAGACAAAAACTGATTTGCTGTTACATGCGGATCCAGTTGATACTTGTATGCCATTCATATCCAGCAAAATCATCAAAGATTCGCCTTCAACGCCTTTAAAGCACATATATAAATTCTGCGGCAGCCTATCCCCTGATTCAATAGAAGCACCTATTAAGTAGCTGTCAGGTATGTTTTTTATGATAGAATGATAGACATAATCCCTATCAGATGAGGAAATAGAAGAGTAGTTATATTCTTCAACAGCTTTGCCTAATGATGCAATGCCCAAGACATTTTCTGTGCCTCCAACAATGCTTCTTTCCTGTGTCCCATAAATCAATGGGTTTAATTCTATGCCGCTCCGCTTCCACAGCACGCCAATGCCCTTTAATGCATGAAGTTTATGGCCGCTAAAAATTAAAAGATCTACATAATTTTTCCATAAATCCATGTTGATTTTATATGATGGGATATACCCAGTGGCGTCAACGGCCAAAATGCCATTATGTTTATGGGTGATAGAACCTATTTCAATTACATCATTAATTGTGCCAATTTCTGAATTACCTGCTTCTATACAGACAAGAGGGGTCCAGACATGATATTCCGGCAGAATATCATCCAAATATGTTAGATCTATTTTACCAACAGAATTTACTTTGAGTTTTTTGTTATACATACATGATTCACATGCTTTGGCCATTGACTTATGGGCAGTTGGTGAATAGAAAACTTCGTATTGGTTCAATAACGGGTCTTCAGAAGTCAGGCCCTTAACGGCCAAAGTGTTTCCGGCAGAACCGGATGGTACAAAATAAATTTCCTCGGGATCTGCATTGATAAAATTTGCTACTGACAGGCGCGCCTTTGAAATAATCTGTTTTGCTTCCATGCCCAGGGAATGTAAAGAACTTGGATTACCCCATTTATTCAATATAGATATTAAATATTCTTTCGACGCATTTGATAATGGTGTAGTGGCAGCATTATCAAGGCAAATTGATTTGCTATGTGTCATATTTTTCCAACGCTTCCATCATTCTTCTTTATTTTCGGTTTCCATGACAGGTGGGTGTCCCTTTCTTCCCTTGGTATTCCTAAAGGCGATAGTATCATTAAGATATTTCATTGCGCACTCCCTGGAGCAGGCAAAATTACGCCACCGAAATACCCCGGTGTTTTCTTGGCAATATGAGCATGGTGGGAAAAGCTTTCCGCAGACACGGCATGGAATCTTTTTATTTTTGGCCATATATTCCTCCCAGAGGAATGAGTGGCATTCAGCCACCCATCCCAATATTATTACAAACACTGCCCTGCGAAGCATGGCAGCGTTTGTTACAATAAGCTGTCTTGCGAAGCATAGCAGCGTTTGTTACAATAAGCTGTCTTTAGCGTTTGTTACTAATCAAAGACTACAAAATCCCATAACAAGTTGCTCTTGCCGGTACAGAGATTAGGAAGGGAGGTAAATTCAAAACTTAAGGTAGCAGGTTCGGCTCCGCCCTTGATGTCGAATGTGCCATTAAAGTCCGCCCTCTCAATAATAAACTGCCCATGGAATAAATTATCGCATCCATCGGAACAGGTACAATCAATAAATACCTGCAATGTATTACTGTAGTTGTCAGATCTATTAGAAATTTTCTTGCCAGTTACTTCAGTATCATAAAAAGCAATTACTTCAGTACCATCAGGAATATCGCCATTAAAGAATGTAATGGTTTTGCTTTCCGGGTCGTAAGAAAATTCCCCAGTTGCAGGTGTACCGCTTGTCTGGGTTAACTTTCTTCCGCCTGAAATATATGTTTTATTATCATCACGTACATAAATAGTACCAATTTCATTACCGGCCGTCCCAACAGCTTTTTCGGTTGTTATTGCGTTATTAGATGTGACAACAATGGGGTCTGTATATCGGATTGTATAATCACCATCCTCAACTTCTGAACCGACCATGGCAGCCAAAGCACCGCCAGAAAGCATACCATTTGTACCTTTGCCAGTCACTTTCTTGCTTTTTTTCAAATTAGCAATTGTCCTGCCGCCTCTGCCAGTGATGGGGTCTGACCCTTCTTCATGGGAAAGTGTGAATTCGTTTAGCTCATCCATAATCATTTCAAGGCTTCCAGTTGATTTATTGAACCCTGTGAGCTGGTCATAAGATGTAATTGTGAATTTGTCAATATTCATATTGAATATCCTCCTGTTTTTTATTATTTTTTATTAAAAAGGCCAATTATGGCCATTTTTTTGGGGTTTTATTAATTGGTTATCCAAGAAAGCACATTTTTATTGCCTAATTTAGATGTGTCAACGGTTCCGGCATATACCCCAACCATTGTATTGTCAAAAGCAATTTTATGTTGTATTTGCCTGAAACTTTGGTTAAACCGATATATGGATAAATCCATACACGAGTCATAATCATATGGAAATTCCCTTGTATTTACTAACGCAATAACTATTTTTTCCAAATAAGGCTCAAAAGGTTTCTTTGCATAACGTTTTTGCTTCTTCCGTTCTTTTTCCAAAAGATATTTTTTGGCTGACTCGTTCCCTGGCTTAAAATTTACCTTTTCAAGTAAATTGATTTTTCTTATTGTATTAACTAAATCATTATACACTTTTTCATTAATTTCTATATTGTTACTGGGGCTAAGCAAAACTTCCTGCTGGTTATTTGATTTGTATAACCCAAAATCAGATATGTTAAGGTCTCCAAAAATGATAGATAAATCTGATTTTATATATGAAGAAAACAATATTTTAAATAAGTCAAAATCCGAAATGGTAGTATAATCTATATGAAAAGCGTCATTTAACTGCACCATATATTGATATGGGCTTGCTGTAAGGGATGATATCATACTATAGTAGTGCTGCTCATCTTCTAAAATTTCCCCAACAGTGGGAATCCGTACGGACAGTTTAGTGCCAGGAATATCAACAGAAGATAATTTTAAAAGGCTTTTTGTATTTTTCATATTTTAGCCCGTTATTAAAATTATTTTAAATTTTAATAGCCTTTCTTTAAAGTTTTATCATCTATGCCACCAGAAGCACGGCGGCGGCGCTGAAGGAGGCGGGCGTGAAGGCCAGAAAGGTGAACAAGATTTCCCAGGAATCGCCCACGGTGATGGACTTGATTCTGGGGCACCGCATCGACCTGGTAATCGACACCCCCACCCAGGGGCGGGACAAGTCCCGGGACGGCTTCCTGATCCGCCGGACGGCCATCGAGACAGGCGTCAACTGCCTGACCTCCCTGGACACTGCCAGGGCTCTGGTGACAAGTCTGGAGAACGCGGGACAGGAGCTGACGCTGGTGGATGTGGCGCGGCTGTGAATGATGCCCGACTGTGATTGATGTGGGGGGTCATTAATGTTTGCCATAGGAAGCTTTTTCCATCGGGAATATGCGGCAAGCTTGAACGCAGGAGTATATGGCCATGGAAGATGACGCATGGCGAATCCAGTGGCCGGGATTTCGAGGAAGGTTCCGTATCATGAGGGGCAGGGGGGCAGGAAGGAAAAGCAAGCCAAGGGAGAATAAAAGATGAGCATGACCAATGCACCTAAAATATTGAAGAATCGGGTATTTCTGTACCTGACGGAGTTTTTCGCCGGCATGTCCGTGATGGCGGTGGAGCTGGGGGCCAGCAGGCTGCTTGCCCCCTATTTCAGCTCCTCCCAGATTGTGTGGACAATCATCATCGGCACCATCATGATCGCCATGGCGCTGGGGAACATCTACGGCGGGCGCAGCGCGGACAAGAATCCGGACCCGGGGAAGCTCTACACAAGGATGCTGATAGCGGCAGTGTGGATTGCGGCCATCCCCGTGGTGGGGAAGTACATCATACTGGGGATTTCGGCGCTGCTGATCTTCTCCGTGAGCGCAAATTTCCTCATCGTGGCGGCCT
>OFHM01001199.1_pt1 | contig 17787 bp, 11 predicted proteins | sample 1521311 | NCBI WGS metagenome assembly OFHM01 (sample SAMEA3504083, study PRJEB24116) | mouse gut metagenome | biome: mouse gut; feature: mouse-associated habitat; material: faeces | place: Denmark | collected 2011 | reverse complement strand
TGGCGGTGCCCTGAAGAATATCGGTATGGGCGGCGGCTCCCGGGCCGGAAAGATGGAGATGCACAGTGACGGTAAGCCGACGGTAAACCAGCAAGATTGTATCGGCTGCGGCATGTGTACCAGAGTATGCGCCCACGAGGGAATTACCCTTCAGGATAAGAAAGCGTCTATTGATCACGGGAAATGCGTAGGCTGCGGCCGCTGTATCGGCGTATGCCCCAAGGATGCCGTGCAGGCCAGCTTTGATGCCAGCAATGACGCCCTGAACTATAAGATTGCGGAATATACCAAGGCGATCTGCCAGGATCGGCCCTGCTTCCATATTTCCATTATCTGCGACGTTTCTCCCAACTGTGATTGCCATGCGGAGAGCGATGCGCCAATCCTGCCTGATATCGGTATGTTTGCGTCCTTTGACCCGCTGGCTCTCGATCAGGCATGTGTGGACGCCTGCCTGCGCCAGACGCCGCTGCCCAATTCCCAACTGACAGAGCAGATGGCCGGCCATGACTTCCACGACCACCACGACCACTTTACCAACTCCACCCCGGAGTCCGAGTGGCGTTCCTGCCTGGAGCACGCCGAGAAGATCGGCGTGGGCAGCAGGGAGTATGAGCTGATCGAGCTCTGATCAAAGCTGACACATAAGCCGCCTGCGGAAAATTTCCGCAGGCGGTTTTGCCGGTGCAAAAAAGTTGGTTTTTGGAGAAATTAGTGCTTGACAACCGGGGGAAAGGCTGGTATAGTAGGTAAGACAACAAAGAAGGCAGGGTGCATCCGCCTCACCTCCAGCAACGCGAAGAGGTCTATACGGCAGACGGCGTCCCGGAGAGGGGCGCGTGTGTTCGTGCGGGTGCGGTGCATCCGCGCTTTTGTTTTGTGTGCTATGCGGCAAAATGTTTAAGGAGGTGCTTCGGCTATTAGCATTGTTATGCATCAACTGAATGAGGACATTCGGGACAAGGAGCTGCGCTTGATCGGAAGCGAGGGCGAGCAGCTGGGGATCATGTCTGCGGATGAGGCGCTGCGCATTGCCGACGAGAAGGGCATGGATCTGGTGAAGATATCACCCCAGGCCAATCCGCCGGTGTGCAAGCTGATGGACTACGGAAAGTTCCGGTTCGAACAGGGCAAGCGGGAAAAGGAAGCCCGGAAGAACCAGCACGTGGTCGAGATCAAGGAGATCCGCATGTCCCCGGGCATCGACGTGGGCGACTTCAACGTGAAGCTGAAGAATGCCCAGAAGTTCCTGACCGAGGGCAACCGGGTGAAGGTGTCCGTCCGCTTCCGCGGGCGGGAGATGGCCCATACCGACATCGGCCGGAAGCTCCTGGATAAGTTTGCAGAGCAGTGTGCCGAGGTCGCCAGCCTTGACAAGGGCGCCAAGCTGGAGGGCCGGAACATGTCCATGTTCCTCTCCCCTAAGAAATAAGTTTACGATCGCAACAAGGATTACGGAAGGAGTCAATCAATTATGCCGAAACTGAAGAGCCATAGCGGTGCCAAGAAGAGATTTAATCTGACCAAGACCGGCAAGGTCAAGCGGGCCAAGGCCTTTAAGAGCCACATCCTCACCAAGAAGGATACCAAGCGTACCCGTCGTCTGCGCGCTGGCGGCTATGCCGACGTGACCAACGAATCCGCCATCCGCAAGATGATCCCTTACAAGTAAGAAATAACGATACGCTTTAGAATAGGAGGCTTTTTACAATGGCAAGAGTTAAGGGCGCGATGATGACCCGCAAGAGACGGAATAAGATCCTCAAGATGGCCAAGGGCTATTGGGGCGCTAAGAGCAAGCATTTCAAGATGGCAAACCAGCAGGTGATGAAGTCCCTGACCTACGCGTACACGGGACGCCGCCTGAAGAAGAGAGATTTCCGCCGCCTGTGGATCACCCGCATCAGCGCCGCCTGCAAGATGAACGGGATGAATTATTCCACCTTCATGCACGGTCTGAAGACCGCCGGCGTGGCCATCGACCGCAAGATGCTGGCCGAGCTGGCCGTCAACAACGAGGCCGCTTTCAAGCAGCTGGTGGAGATGGCCAAGAAGGCCGCTTAAATATCCGCGCGTAAGAAGCCCCGGTATCCCCACAGGGATACCGGGGCTTTTTTCATCCTTTCCAGGACGGCGCGGGATCGCCCTTGGAAGGCTCCGCCGCCGTCAGGGTCCCCACGCAGCGGTTGATGGGCAGGCCCTGCTCGTAGAATTTCGCCTCGTAGTCGGTCATGACCCCCTGGGGGCCGGACTCGTGGAGGTTCCGGGTGACCTCGCTGAGGGCGTATCCCGCCTCCGGGAATTCCAGGACGGAGAACTCGAAGAGGGGCTGGTTGTCCGTCTTGAAATGGACCTGGCCGCCGGGCTTCAGTACCTTCCGGTACAGTTCCAGGAAGCCCCGGTGGGTCAGCCGCCGCTTGGCCTGCCCCTTGGGAGGCCAGGGGTCGCAGAAGTTGATGTAGATCAGGGCAACCTCCTCCGGCGCGAAGTAGTCCGGCAGCAGCGCCGCGTCGCCTACCACGAAGAACACGTTTTTCAGCTCCAGGGCCATGGCCCGCTCCATGGCGACCACCAGGGCGTCGGGGACCTTTTCGATGGCGATGAAGAGGACGTCCGGATTCTGCCGGGCGGTCTCCGCAGTGAACCGGCCCTTGCCGCAGCCCAGCTCCACCCGCAGCTCCGCGGCCTGGGGCATCAGGGACTCCCGCCAGCGGCCTCGCAGGGCGAAGCCGTCCTTCACCTGGCAGGCCGCGCATTTTTCCATTCGAGGAATAAGATTTTTCTTTTTCCGCATCCGCATGGGATATACCTCCGGAATGATTTGTGGTCTGATTGTACCATGAAACGGGGAAAAGTACAAGAGCGGGGAAGTGCGATATAAAAACGGGATGCCGGGATACCGGTTGATTTTTGTGCAATCTGCCGTTGCACGGGTCCATACAACTTTCTCTCCGTTACACAGCATTGTGTAACGGTTTTTGGCCGTTCCAAAACAAATAAAAAGGAGAACATTGTATGAACTACACAGAAAGGTATCACCTGCCCCAGTGGGAGGAGACAGACCGGATCATGCGCACGGACTTCAACCAGATGTGCGTTGACATGGAGGCCGGGCTGAGCAAGACCGCCTCCGACGCGGCGGCGGAGACCGCCAGCGGCGTCAAGAGCGCCTCCGATGCCGCCAGCCGGGCCGCTTCCGCCGCCGTCCAGGCTCAGAAGACCGCCGACTCCGCCCTCAGCAAGGCCAACGCCGCTTTCTCCTCCTCCAATTTCCCCTATGTGCTGGGGACCTATGTGGGAAACGGGAGCACACTGACGGTCAGTCTGGGGTTCACGCCCAGGTTTGTCATCGTCGCCCACCAGATCACTGCGGACTACTCCGGCTCCTCCTGGCCTACTGGCTTTGCCATGGCGGGGATGGGGGTCGACGCCCAGGGGCTGACGGTGGGGAACGGGTCCTTCACGGTTTCCCTCCTGCACTCCGGCAATAGGGTCATCGCGCCCCAAATAAACCTGAATGGCACCACCTATGCCTATATCGCTTTCCGCTGAAAATAAAAAGAGCCCCGGAGGAAAGATCCTCCGGGGCCCTTTTTGCTTTTTTGAAGTCCCCCGGGGGCCGAAGCCCCCGGGGGTGGGTTCAATTACTCAAACCCGGTTAAGGGATCGTGCGGTGTACGTGCTCAGGGTGCGGGTGCAGCGGCGATGGTCAGCCCAATACCGCCAGCAGCAGCGCCGCCAGTAGCAGCATCAATATTGGGGATCGTAACCGTAACGGTCAGACCGTCAGCAGAGGTCTCGATCGCACCAGTCGCTGCGGGAGCGCCACCCCAGGCAGCCTGACCAGCAGTGGGAACTTCCACAGTGAGCGCAACGTTAGCAGTAATAGTCAGGACATCGCCGGGCTTCACACTCACGGTGTCATTGTTGGCAATCGCGGTCTGGTTTCCTTCGCCGTTCTTCACGTAGGCCAAGCCTGCAGGAGTACCAGTAACCGTGAAGGTCAGCTCTGCGGCGGTGGTATTGACGGTCTCCACAGTGATGGTCGTCGTCTTGGTGGCCTCGATAGCTGCATCGGGCAGGGTCACGGTCCAAACACCAGCAGCCTCCGTGATGTTCGCCTCTTCAATCATAACAGCAGGCTTACCAGAGATCTGATAGCTCACGCTCTTGATTTCCTTACCAGTACTGGGCGTGACGGTGAATTTCACCTCAGCGCCAGCCTGGACCTCATCGCCGGAAGCGAAGCCGGTGGGAACAGTAAACGCGACCGTGGCCTCAGCTCCGGTGCCGTCAACGATCTTGGCGACAGGCTCCTTTGTAGCGGTGATGGTCAGATCAGCGGCGCCGGTGATGTTGACATCCACACTGGCATTGCCGCCAGAGACTGTGACGTCACCGATCGTGGACTTGTTGTTCGCATCAGTCACAGTGTAGGTGGTGTTTGCCGTAGCAGTCCAGGTCAGAGTGACCTTGCCGTTATACTTCAGAGTGGTGAGATTGACTGCGGTCCCGCTCGTCAAGGTTTGACTAGTTATAGCGGTGTTGTCATTCGTGTCAGCAGCCGCAACGGAGTAGCTGACTGCGGCAGGATCACTATTAAAGTTTGCCTCAATGCTCAGGCCCACAGCCGAGTAGGTCAGTGTCACATCGCTGTCCTGAGTGGGCGTGGTAATGGTCAGCTTGGTCGCAGGATCGCCAGCGCCGGGAGCGACGGGAACAGTGGTCAGGGTTCCGGAGCCCGTCGTGCCAGTGGGCGCGGCAGCGATCTCATAGCCGGGGAACACGTAGCCAGCCGCAGTCAGATCGATCTCCTTCAGACCAGTGACGGGGACCTCAACGGTCTTATCCGTCCAGTCAGCACCGGCGGGCAGACCAGTCTGCTTAATGGTGATCGTAACGGTCTCGACCTGCTTGATAACATTGATGGTCACTTCAACGTCGCCCTTGATGCCGGTCAGCTTCCAGCTGCCGTCAGGCTGACGGGTGCAGGTAGCGGCGGGATCGCCGTCCACCTGGTTCGTGACGGTCATGTTGGCAATGTCATAACCAGCGGCCACAATGGCGGTGGTATCAACGGTGAAGCCGTCATCGGCAGCGCTCTTGAGGACAGTGGTAGGTGTTGCAGCGGCCGCAACTTCGTCGCCGTTCTCGTCAAGCACTGTGTACTCGATGTCCCAAGTAGCGATGACAGCGTCCTGCTGCTCCTTGTTGATGGCAGCCCACAGAGGCCAGTTGGCGAACTGACGGTTCGCGTCGCCGGTAACGTTGATCAGGTTGCTGCCCACGTAGTCGTTGGGGATAGCACCCTCAATGGGAGCGGGGTCCCAGTTGGCGGTGTTGGGAATACCATGGTAACCCACGAACGCAGCGGTGTTGTAGTAAATGTCGTTGTCGTAGCTGGTAGCGGGATTCTCGCCGTGGCTCAGATCAACGATGAAGGAAGCCTTGCTGACATCCTTGCCAGCGCCGCCGCCGACCCAGATCACACGGTCGCCAGCCTGGACTTCGCTCCAGTTCACGTTGCTGTACTGCAGCACCTCGGCCTCATTGAAGTAACCGTTGCTGCTGCCCAGCTTGGTATCCTGGGTGATGCTGTAGATGTTGCTGAGGATCTTGACGGAAGCCTCGGTCTTCAGTGTGCCGTCGCCATTGCGAGCGCCGGTGAGGTTCACATCAATGTAAGAACCGTCAGTGGCGATGCGGACCTCACGGGTGAGGATACCGGCATAGATGCCCTTGCTGTTGAAGTCCTTGACGATCGGGGTGATCTTGCTGGCAGCCAGCTCGCCGGTCTCCAGCAGGGTCTCGTTGATCAGCTCATAGAAGCCGTAGCCGCTGTAGCTGCCGAAGGAACCCTTGTCAGCGTTCCAGCCCTCGGGCTTGGGAACAATGTTGATCATGGGATCCTCGGACTTGCTGTTCAGGGTCTCCAGCAGCTGGACGTTGCCGGTGGTGCGGCTGGGATTGAAGTAAGCCAGGGAGATGCTGGTAGCGGACTCAGCCTCGGGCAGCGTCTGGACCTCGTAGACGATGACGTCGGCGACCCAGTAGGGCTTGTCGGCGTTGTCGGCGGAGGTGTCGCGGGCCACGGCGTAAGCGGCGTGGATCACGTTGTCCTCGTTGGTCAGCTTGACCATATTGGCGTAGTCCTTGGTGTAGAACACGTCGCCGTTGTAAACGACATAGAACTCGGTGTCATGGACCGCGTTCACATAGTAGTTGTTGGCGGCATCGTTGCCGGCAGGAGAGTTGGCGATGGGATAGCGGACCTGACCAGCGGCCACGTCATCGGTGGTCAGCTGGACGTAATCCACGGCGTAGCGCCAGCGCTCGCCAGCATCCTTCACGCCGTTCCCATTGGCGTCGAAGAACATGATGTTGCCGTTCCTATCCAGCTTCAGCTGGGCAGCGCCCTTGATGTCGGCGGTGCCGTCACCGATGTTGGCAATCGCCACGTTGGTGTAGCTGGTGGTGGGGGTACGGTCTGCATCGTCGATGCTCTGGGTGCCGTAGTTAAACTCGGTGCTGCCGTTCAGATTATTGATGGTGTTCACCAACTGGTAGTTCTTGTTCCAGAAGGTGTACTGGACGGCATCGTTGATGTCCACAGCACTAACACCGAAGTCGGGGCCGAAACCTTCCCGGCCAACGCCCAGGTGAGCAATAGCGGGCTGCAGCCAGTTGTAGTAGTTGCGGCTGGAGGCAATGCTCCGGACCTCGGCGAAGGGTTTCGAGAGATTGTTGTCGCCGCGGCTCGCATTCACGTTGAAGGGATTGCTGTTGTTGACGCTGTACTCGTTCTTGCCCTCTTCACCGTTCCACAGCTCGACGGTCATGGGCCAATTCTGGACCAGGTTGCCGATGTTGGCGTTGGTGTAGTAGAGCTCGGTGACCAGGGCATAGTTGGTGCCGCCGGGCAGCTCAAAGGCGCGGACATAGCCGAAGGAATCCAGGTACATGACGTACTCGGTCTTCTCGTCCATGTCGGAGAGCCACTGCATCATGTCGGTGGCGTTGCCGATCTGGGACTGGCCGTACTCGTCACCGTCGGTGGTGGTGATGATATCGTCCTTCCAGTTGTACTTGTTGACGGTCTTGGTCACGCTGTCAGCATGGCCGATCAGGTACTGGTTGTCGATCCAGGCAGCAATGACCTTGTCGCCGATTTCCACGTCGCGCTCCATGGGCTCAGCCTTGTCCATGTAGCGGACGGTGTAGCCTTCGGGACGCTCCAGATCGTCGAAGCTGTTGTACTGCATGACGGTGTCGCCGTCCTTGGTCTTATAGGTACCAACGACTTCGTCCAGGAATGCGTGAGTCAAGAAAGCATAATCGCACTGGCCGTCGCCGTTGTTATCGACGAACTTGACCCACTGGCCGTTGTAGGAAATGTTCCAATTGACGTCATAGCGCTCATCGTTGATGTACTTGTCAAGGAACGCGCTCCAGGAGATCTCATCGGAGATGTCCTTGGTGGTCTGGGTGCCGACATACACCTTGCCGGAGTAGGGATAGAAGGTGTCGCGATCGGGGTCGGTGCCGCCGGTATCCCGACCATTAGACCAGTAGAAGATATTCCGGATGTTGTCATAATCCACACTGGTGATCTCATCCGTGGCAGGGATCAGCTTGTGGTAGGTCCACTGAGAGGTAGCAGTGGGCTCACCAAGGGCATTGGCGTTAGTGAACGTCCATCTGCCCTCATTGCCAACAAACAGGTTGGGCTGGGTATCGCCAACCCAAGTGCTATTCGTCAGCTCATACTCAATGCGGTAATCGGAGGTCCAATAACCGGCGCGGTCAAAGTTACGATAGTACTCAATGTCACTGGCGGCAGGCATCTCAGCAGCGTCGTTGAACTTGCTGGGAGTGCTGATGTCGCAGGCGTGACCAAACTCGGTGACCTTGTTCTTGCCGGTATCGGCCAGAGACAGGACCTTGCTGGTGTTCTGGGTATAGACCAGGCGGCTCTCGCCGACGTCGGTCAGCAGGGAGGTGATGTTCAGGGTGCGGGGAGCATCCTCGCCCTCGACCTGCAGGGCGGTCTTGCCCTCGGCCAGGACCTGGTCGCTGTTCAGATCGGCAAACTCGTTGCCGACGATGACGCCCTCGATCTCCTCCAGCTTGAACTCGCGCATACCCAGGGTCTCGCCCTTGGTATAGCCGCCGGGGGTCAGAGCGCTGTACTCGACGGTCTCGGTCAGCAGGCCGCGGAAGAGAATTTCAGCGACCATCTGACGGGGAGCGGGAGCGCCGAAGTCACCAGCGGTAACGTTCTTGGTGATGCCCTCGCGCTCGGCGATGGCCGTGGCGCGTGCGATGAGCTGCGGATCGTAACACCCGTGCATGTCGGGGAAGCGGGGGCCGAATTCGGCCATGTTGGGTCCGATCAGCGGGTTGGGCATCAGGTTGATGTGGTCGGTGATGACCATCAGGTCGCCCGTGCGGAACGAGGTGTTGATGCCGCCCGATGCGTTCGACACGAAGAGGCAGCGGATGCCGAGCAGCTTCATCACGCGCACGGGGAACGTGACCTGCGACATGGCGTAGCCCTCGTAGTAGTGGAAGCGGCCCTGCATGGCCACCACGCGGCGACCTTCTACCGTGCCGAAGATCAGCCGGCCCTTGTGGCCCTCGACCGTCGATACGGGAAAGCCGGGAATGTCCTTGTATTCGAGGCTGTAAGCCACGTCGATGCAGTCGGCGAAGCCCCCCAGGCCCGTGCCGAGAATGATGCCTGCCTCGGGTGCGAACCCGCGGGTCGCGGCGGCGATGAACTCCGCCGTGCGTTTAATTTCCTGTTGTGACATCCTGTTCCAGTTTTTGCAGAAGATCCGTTGCCGAATCCTCTATGAATGAGATATTGATCGGTATGTAATAGAGCCGTTCGCGCACGGCGCGCGGCACGCGGTCGCGGCCGCCGAGCTTTACGGCGTCCTTTTCGGTGGTGACGATCGCCGCGCCGGGGTGGCGGGTCAGCAGGGCTTCGAGCTGGCGCATGTCGCGCACGCGGTATACGTGGTGGTCGTCGAGCGTCATTTCGGCCACCACGTCGTAGCGTTCGCGCAGCTCGGCCAGGAAAGGCCGCGGGTTGCCGATGCCCGAGAGGGCGATTACGGGCTGCCGGTGCGCGGGGGCCGGTGCGGCCTCGCCTTCGAAGACCGCGCGGGGCATGAAACTCTCGTAGCGCGTGAAGTAGATCCGCTGGTAGGCGACCGACACGAGGACCTTGCGCAGGATGCGCCGGTCGATCGGGGCCATCTTCTCGGGGCACTTGGTCACCACGAAGTAGTGGGCCCGGTGGAGCATCTCGGGCAGGTCGCGCAGCGTGCCCCGGGGCAGCATGCGGTCGTTCTGCACCGAGCGCGTGGCGTCCACCATGACGATGTTCACCTTCGGTTCGACGTAGCGGTGCTGGAATCCGTCGTCCATGACCACCAGGTCGATCTCGGGGTGGTCGTGCAGCAGGCGGCGGATGCCCTCGGCGCGCTTCTCGCACACCGCGACCACCGTGTCGGGGAATTTCTGCTTGATCTGAAGAGGTTCGTCGCCCACGTCGCGGTAGTGGGCCCCCGCGCTCACCTCGCGGTAGCCCCGCGTGCGGCGGCCGTAGCCGCGCGAGATGAGGGCCACGTTGTGCTTGCGCGCCATGTAGCCGATCACCATTTCGGCCATCGGGGTCTTGCCCGTGCCGCCCACGGTGATGTTGCCGATGCAGATCACCGGCACGGGGAACGTCTCGCTGCGGAGCACGCCCCAGTCGAAGAGGCGGTGACGGAACGTCACCCCCAGTTTATACAGATAGGCCGCCGGGGCCAGCCACCATTTTCCCATAGCCAGATACCGCATACTCTCCGAAAGAATAACTCCGATAGCCGGCTGCTCCGGGGACAGGCCGAAGCCCAGAAAGGTGATGCTCGCCTCATGCAGTATGGCATGGGGAAACAGCAGGATCAAGCCCACCAAAAACTGCGGAAACAAATGGGGAACCATATGCTTCCAGGCAATCTGCCAGGAGCTAAGACCAAGCTTTTTTGCCACCTTAATATAAGGCGCCTCCTTAAGCTGCAGAACCTCCCCCCGAATCAGCCTGGCAAGAGAGGTCCAGTGAGAAAGCGACACTCCGATGACTACGCCCCGTAAGCCCTTGCCGCAGGCATAGGAAATAAGTATCAGCAGCAGAATATGGGGAATCCCCATAACCAAATCAATCACCCAGGTTACCGCGGAATCCACCGCTCGCCCCATTGTTGCCGAAACAATGCCGAGAACCAAAGCCAAAAGCGCGCTCACCCCCGCAGCCAGAAGTCCGATACGGATGCTCATGGACAGACCCGTAAGGGTACGCACAAACATATCCCGGCCCATCCAGTCTGTTCCAAAGACATATTCCCCGCAGGGAGCCAGGTTCTTTCTCGTAAAATCCGTCGCCATAGCCTCTTTAGCAAACACCTGTCCCGCAGCGGTAATCAGCGCCAGAAAAAGCACTGCCATGCCGAATAAAAGAACCGTTTTCTGCCTTCCATTCATACTTCTCACAGTCCGGCACCTCCCTTGCGGATCCGGGGATCCACGATTCCATACAAAATATTTGCGATGAGATTCCCGCCAAATACAATTGCCGCGCTGATCACAGTTATCCCAAGCAGCAGAGGCACGTCGCTTCCGATTCCCGCCGTCACGGCAGGCTGTCCAAGCCCCGGATAGGAAAAAATCTCCTCCACCAAAACAGAACCGCCGAAAATCTCACTGATAGACGCAAACTGCAAAGTCAGTGCCGGGAGAATCACATTGCGAAAGCCATGATTTTTAAAAATACTCCACCCGCTTTCCCCTCTTGCCCGGGCAAAAAGCACATAATCGCTCTCCATAATATCAATCATTTTTTCCCTAGTGTGCAGGGTAATATTGGAAATGCCCGTAATGCTTAAGGTAAGCGCCGGAAGGATGGCATGGCGAATCCGATCCGCAAAGGTCACACCCGCAGCCTCCATTCCAATCGGAACACTGAGTCCCACAGGCAGCGCCTTCAGCCACACCGCAAATACCATCAGAAGCACCAGGGCCAGCCAGAAGGCGGGCGTACTGGCAATTACCAGAGAATAGCCCTTGACGACCTTATCCACCCAGGTTCCCCGCTTCATCCCGGCCAAAGCCCCAAGACAAAAACCAACCACACCGGAAATCACCCAGGCAATGGCCAGAAGCCAGATGGAATTGGCGAATTTCACGGCAATCACTTCCGACACCGGCCTGCGGTACAACAGAGAAAGCCCCATATCGCCCCGAAAGAAATCCGAAGCCCAGGCCAAAAACCGCTCTGCGGCCGGCTGCCCTACACCCCAATACTCATTCAGCTTTGCAATCTGCTCCTGGCTCATGCTTCCCAGAGCCGCCTGGCCGATATTGGCCTGCAGGGGATCTACCGGGGATAAGGACACCAGGAAAAATGCGGCAATGCTGACGCATATCAGCAGTAACATCATGCGGACTGCCTGTTTCGTTAAAAATAATAAATGATGCTTCATTCGGTCACCTCTATTCCAGTACCGTAATTCCCATATGATACATCTTACACAGAAGTATTTCCGGCCACAAAGCCATGTGTCCGTAAATCCTTCTATGCATCATATGGGTATTACTGTTTTCCAGTACCGTAATTCCCATATGATACATCTTACACTTCTTATAGAATCACATACATGCAAAGGGGAGCCGCCGAAAACAGCTCCTTCTCTGCATTTTACCACAACGGGCGACATCCGCCAATCCCACAGAAATACGCATTGATAAGATACCCGTAAGGTAAAGTTGGTTATTATAGGTTATTTATAATGGGTTTACTTATTTTACTGCCATATCCACTGATCCACATTGTTGACAATGGACCATCCATGCCCGTGCGGGTGAAGCTTCTGCTCCGCCACCTTGAGATTTTCTCTCGACCAGTACAGATGATCGATATTCACAAGCCAGATCCAGGGAATATCTCCCTCCTGAGTAATTCCGGTGGTTCCGTCCCACTGTGCCTTCTGCCAAAGCTCATAGGAAGTATCAAGATCACCGGCCGCCAGGGCTTCGTCCATATACCGGTCAACCGTCTCATTGGAATAGGGTGAAAAACCGGCCAGTCCATTTTCCAGAGTATGGTAAATATTGTAAAGCTCCATAGGCGAATGTGCCCCCCAGCCCCACATCAAAGGCTCCGCCTGAGCACGATCATAGGCCGTATCCCAGCCCACACCCTCGATAGTCACCTCAATGCCAAGCTCTTTAAGCTGATTCTGCGTATCCGCCGCCAGAGCCTGACGCAGAGAATCGCTGGCCGGATACAGCAGATTGAAGGCCGCCCTTATCCCGTTCTTTTCCCGGATACCATCCGCCCCCGGCGTCCACCCTGCATTTTCCAGAATAGTCTTCGCTTCCTCCGGGTTATATTCTACCTCCGCCGCACTGTTATACCAGGGCATCTTATCGCATACGCTGTAAGCGGGCGTTCCGTAGCCGTTTACCACATTTTCCAGCATTTCCTGACGATCCAGGCCGATGTTAATTGCACGGCGCACCTGAGAATCCGCGGTGAAATCATTTCCAACGGCATTGCCGCCTTCGTCCGTCCCTGCCGGAACTGCCGGAAGGTTAAAGCCTCTGTTGTCCACCGTCTCAAAGGCCAAAAGCTCATAGCCGTCAATGGTCTGATCCGAGTAGGCCGCCGCTGTGTACGCCAGATCCACCTGGCCGGCCATTGCCGCCGCAAAAGCCGCGTCCTCCTCCATAAAGACAATCGTAACCTGCTTCATCTTTATTTCCTCTCCATAATAATCCGGATTGGCTTCAAAGATAATCTGCTGTCCCTTGTCCCACTGTTTCATCAGATACCGTCCGGAACCGATGGGATGCTCTCCGTAATCGGAACCGTATGCATGCTCCGGCACGATACCCACAATGGCCATTGTATACGGCCAGATGGAATACGCCTGCGCCATATGAAATTCCACCGTTGTGTCGTCCACCGCCACAGCCTCCGCAAGCATGGTAAAATCATTCACCGAGCTTATTTCCTTCACCGTATTATAAGTAAACGCCACATCCGAAGCCGTAAGCGCCTCGCCGTCCGTAAACTTTACATCATCCCGAATCGTCACGGTCCAAATCATGCCGTCCTCACTCACCTGCATATCCGTTGCCAGATCGTATCCGATGGAAAGATCGGGATTGGTAACGGTCAAGGTGCTCTGAATCAACGGTTCATGCACATGCTCTCCGGCTCCCCAGCCGTAAGCCGGGTCAAAGCCTGCCTCCGGCTCCGAATTCGGCCCCATCGCGACAATCACCGAGTCCCCGGCTCCGCCTCCCGAAAGCTCCGTCCCCTGTTCTTCCTGCTGCCGCCCATCCCCCCTGGGGGCTTCCTGTCCGGAACCGCAGGCAGAAAGAAGGTTTATGCCAAGCATCATAGCTATAATAAAAGAAAGTTTTCTGCTTTTCATTTCGTGTCATACCTCGCTCTCTGGTACATCCTTACATTCATTTCGAAGTAAAATGTGAATCAACAATTCTGATTATACACATGTGTTAAAACCTTCACAAGCCACCCCGGGGGATATTTTTTCACATTTTTTCATATTTTTTTCACCTATTTTTTCACCCCTATTTTTTCAATCGCTGTTTTAATATCCAAACATACATCTTACATAAAAAGCGCCCGGGAACAAAAGCCGCATGGCCTCTGTCCCCGGACTCCTTCTCTACAAGCTCTCCTGCCGGATACTGTCAATAATATTCTCCCCTTTCATCCGGCTTCTGGCATACATCATCGTGGCAAACACCACCAGAAACACACTGCACACGGCAATCAAAATACTGGCCGTCGGAATATAAAAGCCCACATCCATACTCCTTTCCACCACCTGATAGATCCGCAAGGTAACCAAAAGCGACACCGGAAGCCCATAGAGCAAAGCCTTGCACCCATAGAGCACACATTCATAATTCAGCATCCGCCGAAGTCCCTTAGGCGTCATACCCACAGAGCTTAGAACCGCAAACTCCTTCCTCCGCAGCAGCACTCCCGTGGAAATGGTATTAAACACATTGGCCACCGCAATCAGCGAAATCAGTGTAATAAATCCAAAGGTAAACACATCCACCGTCAAAAGCAGGCTTCTGTGAGTCTGGCGCGTCTCCGCCTCATCCATCACAATGAAATAACTCTCATAGCCTCCGTCCAGAGCCAGCGCCTCCAGACGCTTTGCCGTTTCCCGGTGATTCTCGGCCTGTATATAGAACCGCACGGCACTAAAATAAGGATACTCCTCCCCTGTCAGCCTTTGAAGCATACTCTCCGAGAGAAAGACAGAGAAACCTCCGCCCCACTCCCCATAGAGATTCATAGGCGCGTGCTCGGCAAATGTCCCCACCGTTACCCTGCAGGGCTTCTGGAAATCGGTCCGTGCCAAATCCTTCCCCGCTGCCCTTTCCGCCTCATTCCAGGCATCGTAATCCGTCATCAGCATCTCAATCTCCATTCCGGGAGCCTTCAAAATATCATAAAGCCGGAAACGCTGCTGTTCGGAAATATACCCCTTTAGCTGATTGAGGGCAATCACCTTATCCGTCTCCGCCCCCAGATATTCCTCCTTCGAAAGTCCAAGCTCCTCCACATAAGCCTCATACGCCGCGTCCTCCAGAACCAGAATCCGGGAATCATAAAACATCAGCTTTCCATCCTCACGGTAAAGCCCTCCCCATCCTGTATCATCCCCATTATATTGTGTTTCCAGAAAAGCCCGGTAGTCCTCCGACACCAATTCCGGGTCGATGGGAACATCCATATTGATGCAGCTCTCGGAAAGCATATGATCCACTCCTTGCGTCCCCCGCACACGCTCCCGGATTTCCTCTATCTCGCCTTCCTTCTCTTCCTCAATATACATGGAAATATCATTTTCCGAAATATCATTAACCGTGTCCACACTGCTCTTCACATAAGAGGAAAAGGAGCTTGCGGAGATAAAGAGCACAATACTGATAAATAAGGAAAAAATCGTCGTCCGGTACTGCTTTTTGCTCCGGCTGAAATGCTTCCCGGCAATCATCCCCTCCAATCCAAACAGGCGGTAGGAAAGCTTTCCCTTCCGGGCAATCCCCCTGGCCACCTTAACATCCCCGGTCTGGCGTATCGCTTCCATAGGCGAAACCCTGGCCGCGCGTCTGGAGGGAATCCAGGCCGAAATGAGAACCGTAACCAGAGCCGTCACAGCGGCAATCACCACCGCCGGCCAGGAAACGGAAAGCCGCAATACCTCCGAGGAAGAATAATACAGGTAAGAAAAAGCGTTTCCCGTAAAATGCAGCGTAATTCCAATCCCCACAATACCGCTGAAAATCCCCAGCGGAATCCCAACAGCGCTTACAAGAAGGGCTTCCCGAAGCACCATCCCCCGAAGCTGTCTCGGCGTCGCCCCGGTAGAAGCCAGCAGCCCGAACTGCTTCGTCCGATCACTGACCGAAATAGCAAAGGAATTGTACACCAGAGAAATGCCTCCCATCATAATCAGAACAATCAATATCGATGCCAGCCCATAAAGCATCCGCATAAAAGGCCGGTTCAGAGATACCCCCTGGTAGCGCAGAAGCTCCGAATTATTCGTAGCATAGGAGCTTCCCGCCATATACGTATCCGCAACCTCATATACATCCGACGATTTGCGGCACCGGTAGAAACCGACAAAACGGCTGTCTTCCCCCGGCTCTTGATCCGCCGCAGTAATAGCCAGGTAAGCCTCCCTGCCTCCGGCATCCATAAAGCCAGGCGTCTCCATAAGTCCCACTACGTTATAGGTCCGTGTTTCCCGGGGAATCAGCTCCTCCGCAACCCTAGGCTCTGTACCGTCATCCTCCTCTGTCATAAGCAGCGGATTGTACAGAAAAAGTTCCTCCGGTTCCTTCCCCGTAGACATACGCTTCCCAATTTCCAGAGTCACCGTATCTCCAAGCTCAATATCCGCCCGTCCTGATGCAATCGCCATAGAAGCAACCACCAATTCCCCCTCATTCTGAGGCATCCGCCCCTTACTCAGACGCACAGGAAGCATTTCCCCTGCCTCCTCCGCCATGCCCAGCACAAACAGGTAGGGCGCCTGTCTGTCCAGCCAGCTTTCATCCGTCGCACCGGGAAGCACAGCAAAGCCAATCTCCTGAATGGCCGCCGTCTCCTCCACCCTCTCATCACCTTCCAGCTCCCCCATCTGTTCCCCGGAAAGCTCATAGACCGCTCCATGCCAATCGCCCATCTGCGCAACCACCGCCCGCAGCATATAATTCTGCAGGCTGGAAATAAAGGTCGTCACTGCCGTCAACATAGCAGTAGCCAAAACAATCCCTATAATGGTCACCAGCGTCCGCATTTTATTCTTCTTCAAGGTCTTAATCGTCGTCTTCGTAAATACATTCATCTGCGGATCACCTCATCTCTGGCAATCTTCCCATCCTCAATAGAAATAATCCGATCCGCCTGCAGCGCCAGGCTTTCATCATGAGTAATCACAAGAAGCGTCTGCCCATACTTCTGATTGGAAAGCTTCAAAAGCTCCATAATCTCCTGACTATTCTTCGAATCCAGATTCCCGGTCGGCTCATCCGCCAGCACAATCGCCGGCGCATTCATAAGCGCCCGCCCGATAGACACCCTCTGCTGCTGTCCCCCGGAAAGCTGATTGGGAAGATGCCGTTTCCGTCCCTCCAGCCCCAGCACATGAAGAAGCTCTAAAAGCCGCTCCTCATTCACCTCCCGCCCGTCCATCAGCACAGGCAGCGTCATATTCTCCTCCACATCCAGCACCGGAATCAAATTATAAAACTGATAAATAAGCCCAATCTCCCTGCGCCGAAAAATCGCCAGCTGCTCCTCATTCTGACTATAAATATCCTTCCCATCCAGATACACATGCCCCGAGGTCGGCCGATCCACCCCACCCAAAATATGAAGCAGCGTAGACTTCCCGCTCCCGGAAGTGCCTACTATCGCTACGAATTCCCCCTTCTCCACTGAAAGGCTGACCCCGTCCAGCGCACGCGTAATATTCGGCTCCGCACCATAATACTTCCTCAAATCAACCGTCTGCAATACACTCATTTTCTTTTCTCCCTTCACCATTTGTCAACATTTAGGCGTTTGCGAAACCAATAGCCTCGCCAGAAAATTTTCTCAGCCTAAAGGCTCGCCACCCGTTTCATCTAAAATAATAATACCCCCCAAATGTTACAGAAATGTCCTCACAGAAAATATATTTCCCCCTCCGTCCAATCCGCCAAACGCTCACATCCAAGACAGCGTCCAACCGCCTTTCACCTGGGCAGAAATACCGAAAAAACAGACCCTTTCCCCACTTCCGAAACCACTTTAATATAACCCCCCTGCTTCGTAATTATCTCCCTTGCAAGATACAGCCCAATGCCCACACCCTGCTCGTCATGTACCTCTTCTTCCCTGTAAAAACGCCGGAAAATCGATGCCTGATTGCTCTCCGCAATTCCCTTTCCCGTATCGGAAACATCTATTTTTACATAAATCTCCCACTGTTCCACCGATATACCGATTTTACCGCCGGCGGCCGTATATTTCACCCCATTGTCCAACAGATTAAAAAGGGCCTCCGCCGTCCATTTGCTGTCATGGAGCAATTCCACATCCTCCGGGCATTCCACCGTCACCCCGATATTTTTCCTTTCCGCCTCATACACAATCCCGCTCAGCGCTTCCGCTATCGTATCATAAAGCCTGCC